>Ga0302324_100000699_pt1 | contig 85050 bp, 76 predicted proteins | sample Palsa_T0_1_FD_201949 | JGI IMG/M metagenome (GOLD analysis project Ga0302324, IMG submission 201949) | Peat permafrost microbial communities from Stordalen Mire near Abisko, Sweden - Palsa_T0_1 | ecosystem: Environmental > Terrestrial > Soil > Palsa > Peat permafrost | place: Sweden: Abisko...
CTTTGGCTCGTGGAAGTGGGTGTTCCTGATTCTGGCCGTGGTCGCACTTTCGCCGCTGGGCGGATTTCTCAGCCTGTTGCTGACAGGGACCCATTTCAGCGTCTCGTCAGGACTGGGATTCCTGGCGCTGATCGGAGTTTCGGTCCAGACCGGCGTGATCATGGTGGAGTACATCAATCAGCTCAGAGTGCGAGGCAAGACTGTGCGCGAGGCAGCCAAGGAAGGAGCCTCACTGCGCCTTCGCCCGATCATGATGACGATGCTGGTCGCCACGCTTGGGCTGCTGCCAGCAGCGATGTCTCACGATATTGGTTCTGATTCTCAACGGCCTTTCGCCATCGTCATCGTCGGCGGTCTCACTTTCGAGTTATTGATCAGCGTATTCCTCCTGCCGACGTTGTATTGCCGCTTTGCAAGAGTGGGGGACCGGCTCCCCCCACCAGAGGCTCGGTTTGTCGAGGAAGGCGAGCATGTTGACTAGAACCAGACCCGCTGAATCTGGATCCCGGAAAGCGAACAACAGTTTCGACGCGAGAAAAAACCATCCGAGTGATCTGCGCTCTTTGCGCCTGCGTGATGCTCCGGTAGGTGCGGCCGCTCTGGGTTCGATTGTCTCCGCCGTCCTGATGATCCTGGTTGGTTCGTCACTCGTTGGGACAGGAACACCCCTCAGCAGAGCGCTGTCGATTGTTATTTTGCTCTTTGCACCAGCGATACTTGGTGCCATCTATTCTCTCTTCTTCGAAAAGTCAAAGTTGTACGGCGGTTTGGACCTCTTACTTGCGGGGTTCGCCCTCCTGATACAGCCCTTCACTTGGGTTTGGTTGAGCATGTACTTACCGTTTGCCTTAGCGTTCACGGTCTTCTGTGCCATCGTGCGCTTGATCGCACAAAGAGGGAAACGCTAAATCCAGTGAGACTTCTCTGCGCCACTTTCCACCTGGGTGATGGGCTAGTTGGGCGTAACTGTTGAGAGCAGGCGTTTACACCTCGGTGAGTTGTTGGCGGATGTCCCACGCCAGGAGTCGGCTGAGAAAAAGTTTTACCAGATTGTTGGTGGGAAACGCACTTCTAACGACTGATCGGCGCAACTTCGGAATGGCCGGACAACCGGAAGGTATCCGGAAACGCGCCTCAAAATGCCGACAAGAGTCAACTCGCAATGGCCGAATCCCCGGGTGCTGATCGCATTGCATTCGCCTAACGCCCTACTAGAAACCGGACTGCGCGTGTGCCTTCCGGAGAAAAGCCAGGACAGTACCGCATTCGATGGTGAGCAGTCCGTTCTCTCCAGTCCACTTTGTCGGCCAAGTATCGCGAAAAATGGGCATGTTTCGCGTATTTCGGCGTAAGGTGTGCGGCCGATTTTCTCTGCAGTGCAGACTGCTTAGCGGAGAGATTGGGATTCGAACCCTCGGTACAGGTCTGAAACCTGTAAGAGCCGATATTTGTGTAAGTTGCGCGGAATCAATCCGTTCAGAAATTCTCCGGGAGACTGCCTGCTCCCCATTCGGCACGCTAAACAGTGCGGGTTCGCGAAGCTCCTAGAGGCGAAGCGCTAGCCATTGTGTGGCTGAAAGTTGTCACTTAGGACGCCTCTCACGTGGCCAAATTGGTTTCGCACGTGACTGCGTGCCTGCCACGCAGTCCAAAAGCGAAAAGTATCTCCCCAATACGTGCTCGTCAAAAGCGAACGGTTGGGGATTTTCATGAGATTTCTGCCCATGCTTTATGACCCGACTTCAGTACTTTCCTGGGAAACATGAGATGACATCCGTCGGATTGTTTCCGAGTCGCTCGTCATCCGCTCCAATCTTTGACAAGCGCCACTTCCCACAAGCCGACTTGTGGCCCGGAATCACTCCGGTTTGCCCATCACTCACGCCGACCAGTAATCGCAGCCGCTCATTTGTAAACACTAGCTGACTTGTCGTTACTAATCCGGCCAACTTCCTCGGAGGTATTTCTGGATGGCTTCCGGTTCGCCGACCTTCCACCAAGAATCGTCGCATCCGCTGCAACGTGCTGCACGGTCTATAATTGCGCGCACGGATGGCTCTTACTCCTGGCACAAAACTCGGCCCTTATGAAATTCAATCCCCGCTTGGTGCGGGCGGCATGGGCGAAGTCTACCGCGCCAAAGATAGCCGGCTTGGTCGTGATGTTGCCATCAAGGTCCTGCCGGAATCGATGGCGAGAGACGCAGAACGGCTGAAGCGATTTGAAACTGAGGCGCGGGCGATTGCGGCGCTGAACCATCCCAACATTCTTTCTATTCACGACATCGGCACGTATAACGGCGTGCCTTATCTGGTCTCAGAGTGCCTTGAGGGTCAATCACTGTGGCTCACATTGACCCGTGGGGCGCTGCCTTTGCGGCGCGTCGCCGACTACGGTACTCAAATCGCGCAGGGCCTGGCGGCGGCGCACGACAAAGGAATCGTTCATCGCGATCTGAAGCCGGAAAATGTTTTCGTCACTCGCGATGAGCGGGTGAAGATTCTCGATTTTGGATTGGCAAAGCTGGCGCAGCCGGAGGCGTCTTCCTACGATGGCGCGACGATGGAGGCAGTGCCCACCTCCGCCGGTGTCGTGCTCGGCACGGTGGGCTACATGTCCCCTGAGCAAGTCAGGGGTGAGCCTGCCGATGCCCGTTCCGATATTTTTTCGCTGGGGACGATTTTGTACGAAATGGTCTCCGGGCATCGCGCCTTCCGGCACGATACTTCAGCCGAGACGATGACCGCGATCCTAAAAGAGGACCCGCCGGAGTTGAGCCTTACCGGAAAATCCATTTCTCCCGAGCTGGAGCGCATGGTCAGAAGATGCCTCGAGAAAAAACCGCTGCAACGGTTTCAATCGGCGCGGGATTTGGCGTTCAATCTAGAAAACCTGTCGGGAACTTCTTCCACGAGCGCGGCATCCGGCACTGCCAGGTTTGCAGTTGCGACGGCCGAAAAGAAAACGTCTCGCAGGTGGGCGATGACGCTTGTGGCCGGTGCGCTTTTGCTGGCGCTGGTGGCTGCGGGTATCTGGATGCTGGGAGCACGCAGCAGTTCGCTGCCGCTGGCGACTTATCACCAGCTGACGTTTGATCGCGGACTGGTCTATGCCGCGCGCTTTGCTCCGGACGGCCGCTCCATCTATTACAGCGCCAGCTGGAATGGCGAGCCGGTCCAACTCTACTCCACCCTGCCCGATGCTCCTGAGTCGCGCCCATTGAATCTCGGCAACTCCACGTTGTTCGCTGTATCTGCCTCTCAGTTGGCGATTTCGGCGGGCTGCAAGGACCGTTATATCGGGCTTTGCCAGGGAACCCTGGGTCTGGTACCCCTTGCCGGGGGCACGCCGCGGGAAGTTGCCGACAGTGTGCTGGCCGCCGATTGGAGCGCCGACGGCAGCGAGATAGCGCTCATCCTCCAGGTGGAGGGAAGGTACCGCGTGGAGTTCCCTCGGGGGAAGACGCTCTATGAGAGCACCCACCCGCTCGGATACTTGCGAATCGCGCCGCGCGGCAACGCAGTGGCGTTTGTCGAATTTAGTTCGGTCGATGGCGATGCGGGTTGGGTGATTGCCGTAGACCGCAATGGAAAGCAACTGCTCCGCTCGGTGACGTTTATCAGTACGGAGGGGTTGGCGTGGTCTCCGTCGGGTGAAGAGGTCTGGGTGGGGGCTACCCGGACGGAGGGATGGGCGAATGAGGTGGTCGGTCTCGGGTTCAATGGGAAGCAGCGCGTGGTTCTTCGACTGCCGGGCATTCTCCGGCTTCACGATGTGTCGCGCGATGGGCGAGTGTTGCTTTCGAAAGAATCGTGGAGAAGCGGATTGCAATTCCGCGGACCAGCCGATAAGAAGGAACGCGATCTGAGCTGGCTCGACTATGCAACCTTGAGAGACATTTCGACGGACGGCAGTTTGATCTCGTTCGATGACTGGGGCTCGGCTGCCGGCGCGTCGGGTCTGGCTTTCCTTCGAAAAACCGACGGGTCCCCCGCGATAAAACTCGGACAGTATGGCGAGCCAGTTCTCTCGCCGGACGCCAAGCAGGTGTTAGCGTCGAACGCCACGACTGTAAACCTGGCGGGTTTCGCTCTGCTGCCAACGGGCGTGGGAGAAATCCAGAAACTAAATGCGAGCGGCATTCAGGAAACCGCTTCGCCTGGCTTCATGCCCGACGGAAAAGCGATTTATTACGCTGGCGACGATGGTCACGGATGGAAGATGTATGTCCAGGACATTCCCGCCGGCACCCCACGCGCTGTGACGCCTGCGGTTTCCGTCAAGCGAAATCATCAGGAAGGTCACATCCTTTCGCCGGACGGAAGAACATTTTTTGCCCGCGATCTGAGCGAGCGGGGAGGGCTGTATCCGCTTGCGGGCGGAGAACCGCGGCTGATTCCGGGCTGGTTGCCCGAGGACATCTGGGTTGCCTGGGCCGCAGACGGACGATCGGTCTATGTTTATCACGACGACAAAACTTCAGCGCCTCTTTACCAGCTTGAGCTTGCGACCGGGAAGCGGGAACTGATCACGACCCTGGCTCCGAGCGATGTTGCCGGAGTGACCACCATCGTGAATGTGCGCGTGACAGCGGACGGCAAGACTTATGGCTATTCGTTCTCCAGAGAGTTGTCGGATTTGTTCCTGGTGGACGGAGTGCGGTAGTCGGACGGAAGCAGTCCCGGCCATGTTCCAGATCAGTAACGCTAAACGCGAAGGATGGTGTGACTTATGGAATTACCGGATGACGCGAAGCGCGTTAGGGCCTTCCTTCGGCGCTCACCAGCTCAACAACCCACATAGAGATAGAAGCTTAACGGAATCTTAACCGAACCGTCATCATTCCGTAACCGGATTGCCCGTAGCATCGCGCCAGTTAATGTCTAGTACGTTAATAGACATTATTGCGGGACCAGCCCTCCTCCTCCAGGCTGCGTGCGGGTAATTTGGGGCGCTAATCAGTAGTTCCGCGTCGCATCGATTGTATTTGTCAACTGAGAAAAGAAGCCTGCTAACCCGGGATGGCGAAGCCCTGACTCTGCGCCGGCAACGAACTTCGAAAAGTCGAAAGAATTTGTCCAGCAATACATCCCAACAAAAACCACGCCCACTTACCCATGACAACTCTACCGATCTCAAACGGAATGCGCAGTTGGTTTGCGGTCTATACGGCCTCAAATCATGAAAAACGCGTCGCGCAACATCTCCAGGTGAAGGAGATTGAAACTTTCTTGCCGTTGTACAGCGTCACCAAGCGCTGGAAGAACCGCACCACGGTGAAGGTCGAACTGCCGCTTTTTTCCGGATATGTCTTTGCGCGAATCACCCCAACCGAGAGCGCCAGAGTGCTTCAAGTACCGATGGTCTATTCGATTGTCGGCAACCGACGCGAGCCAGCCCCCCTTCCGGATGCCGAGATCGAAAAACTCCGTGCCGGATTACAGGGACGGCAGGCGCATCCGTTTCCTTATGTGAAAGCGGGCAATCGTGTGCGAGTTCGGTCTGGAGCCATGGCCGGCCTGGAAGGCATTGTTGTCCGCACCTATGGAAGTCTGAGCGTTGTACTCAGCGTGGAAATGATTCAGAAGAGCATTGCGGTGCATGTGGAAGCTGACGAGTTGGAATCATGTGCGCAGAGCCTGCCCCTGTCGGCCTGAGAAGCGCATCCGAAAATCGAAGAAGGAGACTCCGATATATGAAACTGCAGACGGCGAAAGCTGGTTTATGGCTAGTCGCGCTGGCGATGAGTGGAACCACGGTGGCCGCAGCCCAGATCTCACCTGCCCAAGCGTCTTCGCCCATCTCGACGTACTCTAGCCAGCGAAATGTGCCCTCAGTGCTCAGTCCCGGCAAGCCCTCCGAGGCTAAAGCAACCACGACATTGGCCACGGCCGAACCGTCGCTGCCGGATGCTCCTAGCGCGGTTGCGCAGGGACAGTCGGCGGAGGCGCCACAGCCGAAGTATGAATCGCCTCAACCGTCCGCCAGTCGCGCGATTGGCCCGACGTTCCTGGTTGCGAACGGGGCGCTGTTTGGCTCAACCATCGCAAATGCGGCAGAGATCGGGAATTGCCGGCCAAGCGCTTGCCAGGCCGTGCCACAAGCCATACGCAGCCGCGGCACGCTGTATGCAATCGGCATCCCTGCCAGTCTTGGGGTCACGTACATAAGCTATCGACTCAAGCGGAGCGGCACCAGATGGTGGATCGCGCCGGTCGCACTGTTTACGGCGGGCAACATCATCTATGCTGCGCATGCCGCCCACTTTAGCAACCCCTAGGCAGGAACGAACTCGCAAAGCTCCACAGGAATCTGCCGTTGTCCCAACCCGTAGTTGCCGGAAGGAGTTTTTAGACGGATGCAAAACAAACCTGAAGCACGAATCACCAGAGTTCCAGCCCTGGGACGGGCATCCCACTTGCTCGCCTTGCCTCCGGGATTCCGTCCTACGGAAGTGTCGCTGGGGGAGATTTGGCTCAAAATCTGGAAACGAAGAGTCGCCGCGTCGTTGTTTGCGGGCGCAATTCTTCTGATCGTCATCCTGTACACCTTCTTGAAGAAGCCGGTGTATGAAAGCGTCGCGCAAATACGGGTTGATTCCAGTCAGCAGGGAAGTCTTGGGCTGGAGGACCTAGTCTCGCAGAAGCTTGCGGACTCCGACAGCGAGGGCGGGCGGTTGCAGACCGAACTCACGATTTTGCAGTGCGCTCCGGTTTCCATGCAGGTGATAAAGAACCTCGACCTGGGGCACCGGGAAGAGTTCGCGGGCAAGACCTTGATGGCGAAGGTAACCGCCGTCGATCCGGTCAAGATGGATCCACTGTCGCGGGAGAAACTGCTGCTGAAGTTCCACGATGCAGAGAAGCTTGAGGTTTTGCCCAAGACGAGGGTGATCGAGATCCGTTTTCAGAATACTAACCCAAGTCTTGCCGCAGATACAGTAAACGCGATCGTTGACGCGTACTTGCAGCGCAATTTCGATGTGAAGTACCAGGGGGCGGTGCAGGTTTCAGAATGGCTTTCGAAGCAGATGGAAGAACTGAAAAGCAATGCAGCCCTGGCGGAGCAGAGATTAGCTCAGTTCCAAAAACAAAATAACATCCTGGGAACGGATGAGAACAACAACATTGTCATCGACCGATTGCGCCATTTGAATTCGCAGCTGGCAGACGCCGAGGGAGATCGGATTATCAAAGAGGCTCGCTACCGCCTGGCAAGTTCCGGGAACCCCGAGTTGGTGGCCGCCGTAGTTCCAAGCACTACCTTGCAAGCCTTGCGGATGCAGGAAGCCGACCTCAAGTCACAGTACGCGCAGCTCGACGCCAAGTTCGGCAGCGGATTTCCCAGGGTGCAGGAGTTGCAAGCGCAGCTGAGGCGATTGGATCAAACCATTGCCGACGAGGTGAATAACGTTGGCCAGCGCCTGCATGATGAATTCCTGGCGGCCGAGAAAAGTGAGAGTCTGTTGCGGCAGCAGTTTGAGCTGCAGCGGCAGGAGGCATTCAACCTGAACGCGAGTGCCGTACAGTTTGCCACGCTTAAGCATGAGGTCGAGTCCAGCCAGGAACTGAGTGACACCCTGCAATTGAAATTGAAAGAAGCGGGTCTCATGGCTGGATTGGCGTCGGCAGATATCAGTATCGTGTCTCGAGGCATGGTTCCGGCGCGCCCTGCCTTCCCTAAGAAAACGTTGATGCTCCCTCTTGGTGTCCTGATCAGTGTTTTCGCAGGTTTAGTATTCGTATTTGCAATGGAGTCCTTCGACGATTCCATGCGCACTTCGGAAGATGTGGAATTTGTTTCGTCCGTTCCTGCCCTCGCCACAATCCCTCTGATCACCCGCAGAGTGCTGCGCAATAATGTGAGGAGCAGGAAGCATCAAGCGGGTCTGGGCGGCTTGGGCACCATGGCGGTTCAGCGGCCGACGTCGCTTCTGGCCGAATCCTACCGCGTGCTTTGCAACTCGCTGTTGCTTACCGCGGCGGATCGCCATCCGCAGCTTCTGGTGGTTACCAGCGCTTTCCCCGGCGAAGGCAAATCGGTTTCAAGTTGTAACCTTGCTATCACATTGGCGCAGCGCGGGTCGCGCGTGCTGCTGGTAGACACCGATCTGCGGCGATCGAACTTGCTGCATCAGTTGGGGGTGGAGTCCAGTACGACGGCGGGCTTGAGTTCTATCCTGACTGGCAAGAGCGCATCGGAATCGCCGATGAAGCCCTTCCCGCAACTTCCAAAGTTAGAGGTGATCGCCGCCGGCCCCCAGACCCCTTGGCCGGCTGAGCTGCTGGTATCGAAGAAGATGGGAGAGTTACTGGAACGGTGGCGGACCGAGTACGATCACATTGTCCTCGACACCCCCCCCTTGCTGTTCTTTGCCGACACGATGCCCCTGGCCGCAAAGGCGGATGGCGTGTTGTTGGTAGTGTTCGCCGGTCGATCCCGTCGAAAGGATATGGTCCGCACGCTGGACTTGCTTTCTCGATCCAAGGCACATGTTCTTGGGGTGATTCTGAACGGGGTCGTTCTCGAGTCCGAATATACGAATGCCTATGTTACTTACGGATATAACAACAACTACGGTGATATCAATGAGAGTAAACCTGCCTAAACAGAGCTTCAAGAAACGTCTGCGAGCGCCGGCATTTGCGCTGCTTGCCTTAGGACTGGTGGCGATAACACCCTTCGCATTCGGACAACAGAACGTGGCCGACACCGCGCCGCCCGCACTTCGAATCGCCGCCGGCGATCTGCTTGCGGTGGACGTGTTCGACACCGCCGAGCTGTCAGCGAAGCTGAGGGTGAGCGAGAAAGGCGATGTCGATCTTCCGGTTGCCGGCAGTCTCCACGTGGGAGGCCTTACGGCAGAGGAAGCGGCGGCGAGTATCGAACGTCTTCTGCGCGACGACAACATCCTCAAGCATCCACACGTAGAGGTCTTCGTTCAGGAATATGCCACGCAAGGGGTCTCGATTCTTGGGGAGGTTAAGAATCCCGGGGTTTATCCGGAACTGGGATCGCACTCGCTGCTGGACTTCATTTCGGTGGCCGGAGGCATAACTCCGACCGCAGGCAAGGCAGTCACCATTACCCATAAGAATGACCCGGATCATCCCACGACCGTTCAACTCGACAATTCGCCCGATGTGGCGAAGCGCGCAGGAGTGGCAATTCAGCCGGGCGACACCATCGTCGTTTCGCGGTCCGGCATCGTCTATGTAGTTGGGGATCTGGGAAAGCCGGGAGGGTTCCTCATCGACGCCAATCAGCGTCTTACAGCCCTTCAAGCGATAGCGCTGGCTCAGGGGGCGAACAAGGATTCGGCCCTGAACCGCTCCAGGCTTATACGGAAAACGCCCAATGGTCCACAGGAATCGCGAGTGCTTCTGGGAAGTATTCTCGCCGGTAAGTCGAGCGACATCAGTCTTGAAGATGGCGATATTTTATTCGTTCCCACAAGTAAGACTAAGACAGTGGCGTTTCAAGGGATCAGTTCCGCACTTGGCCTAGTCACTGGCGTCGCCATCTACAGAGGCTTTTAAGGCATGAACCCCAGCGCCCTAAAAATCGGCCTGCTGATCGCGGCATTCGTGCTTGCTCCCGCAGTTCTCTCAGGACAGGCGGTCGATCCGAGTTTGGAAGCGATTGATCCGTCGGTCAACTCTCGCATTCAGGATCCCGACCATCCGGACAGCCCATTGCTTCCGGGCGGCAGTTCCTCCTGGACCGGCCAGCCGATCATGAGCCAAACGCAGACCGCGGGTGCGTCCGGGGCGGGGCAGAAGCCCGGTTCCGCGACCTCCGGTACTACGATCAGGACGAATCAGTTTCCAAGTTTGGTGGGCGCTTCTGCCTGGGGAGGGTCGTCGCTCGCCGTATCGTCCTCGCAAACCGCAACCACCACCACCCCGGAACATGTCCAAACTGCGTCGCGCTGGATGAAAACCGCTGCGTCTCGCAGGCTCAACATGATGACGGCCGCTGCCGACGTAAAGTCGGCAAAGCTGGGCCACTCCGACGACGACTTCTCCGAGGATGCACTCTCGATCGAACAGAAGCAACTGGCAGATGCAAACTTGAAACTGCGTAAGCTGAAACAGGCGGCTGACCGGTCCAAGCGCTCAAGAATTACGAATCCATTTCAGGCAAAGGCCGACGCTGCCACGGCGGCACATTGGGGTTCTGACACGTCCAGCGCCAGAGCCCTCGCGCAACAGCAACACGAGAGTGGGATGCTGTTGCATTCCGGCTTCAATGCGCGGACCGCCCGGCGAAAGCGCGGGCATGGTGGCGCAGCCGCGAATGCGAACTCGCGCTAGCTACATCCTTCCAGACTTCCTCTATGCCGGTTCCATCTCAAATGCTCACCACGCTTCAAACGAATGAAACGCGGATGAAGGAGTGGGAAAAGTTTGTGCACGGCGCGGGCCACACGATTGCGGCATCGATTGCCACGCATCAGCGATTGCTGGGCGATGAAGCAACGGTGCGATCAATCGCCGGAGTCGCCGAAGCGCTGGTGAACGCCTTTCGGCAAGGCCAGAAGGTGCTGTTGTTCGGCAATGGAGGGAGTGCGGCGGACGCGCAACATATTGCGGCGGAGTTTGTGGGCCGGTTTGTCATCGAGCGCGCCGCATTGCCCGTCTTGGCGCTATCGGTCAACACGTCATGCCTTACGGCCATCGGCAACGACTACGGATTTGATCGCGTGTTCGCCAGACAAATCGAAGCGTTCGGGAGAGCCGGCGATGTGGCCGTGGGAATTTCAACCAGCGGAAACTCCGCCAATGTGTTGCTGGGTTTGGCCAAAGCAAAAGAGATGGGAATGACGACGGTGGCCCTGGCGGGCGCATCGGGCGGGAGGATGAAACACAGTGCAGATTACTGTATCTGTGCGCCGTCCGCTGAAACGCCACGCATCCAGGAATGTCACATCCTGATCGGGCACGTGATTGCAGAGTTGGCGGAGAAAGCGATGGTCTATGGTTCGAGCCGTATTTCTTGACCGGGACGGGGTCATCAACCGGAAAGCACCGGAAGGATGTTACGTGACGCGGTGGACGCAAGTGAAGTTCCTGCCGGGTGGAGCGGCGGCCGTGAAGCGGATTCGTGAGGCCGGCTTTCAGGTAATAGTTGTGAGCAATCAGAGGGCGGTGGCCAAAAAGTTAATCTCGGAGACGGAACTCGAGTTCCTGCATCTCCGGATGTGGCAGGAGTTCTTCCGCGGAGAAAAAGGCTTCGATGCAGTGTACTGTTGCCAACACGATGACGATCCCCCGTGCGAGTGCCGGAAGCCGCAGCCTGGAATGCTATTGACGGCAGCGCGCGATCGCGGAATCGACTTGGGCGCATCCTGGATGGTCGGAGATTCCGAGAGTGACGTGCTGGCTGGTCGAAGGGCTGGTTGCAGAACGATACGAATTGGTTCACCGGATATTCGTTCTTCCACCGGCGCCGACGCGGTGGCAGAGTCACTCACGCAGGCGGTAAATGTGATTCTTGCTTCGGAGACGATGGGCGCAGGAGACCATTCCAACGAATCTCCCGTTGTGGGACTCGCTTCGATTTCCAGCTAAACAATCCTCAGCTTGAAAACCGCAATCCCCCTCAAGATCAGCAGCGCGCCATTGCCCGATATTTGCGCTTTACGGGCAATTCTCTTGCTCCAGGGTTAAAAGACGAGGGCGAAAGCCTTGGCCGCCAAGCGGCGCCGAAAAGGGAGTGACACGATGATCAGCCTCCTGAACCGCACTGTGTTCAACTTTCGTTTGTTTACTCTGCTTCTGCCGCTCGGGTCTTTCATGATTGCGGGATGCGTCGAGTGGGGGCGAATCGTCTTGTCTGACATCGATCCCTATCCGTATTTTGGTCTCCTGGTGTTCGCAACCATAGCGTGGTTAATCGCGATCGAAAACTACGGTCTCTGCACGACGAAATACGTACTGACGAGCGGAGGAAATGTCTACGCCGCTTTTCTGGCAACGCTGGCGACGTTGTTTGCGGAACTGGTGATCATGTTTTTCTATCGCGCGACCAGTTTTTCGCGCCTGTTTGTTTCTTCCAGCGCGGTTATCTTGTTCTTCTCCACGGTGGGCCTGCGCTTTTTGCTTCGCGCCGCCATGAAGGGGCGGCTCTTGCGCAAGTCCGGAAGCATTCGGGTGTTAATTGTGGGCGCCGACGAATTTGCCGGGCGCACCGCGCAATCGTTGGTGGATCGCGAGTTCAAGGGCGTCGAAATAGCCGGATTCGTCCGGCTGCCTGGGCAGGACGCAACCGTGGAAGGGACCGTCTGTGACCTGGACGGCATCGGCCCAATGGTGGCGGGCAATCGAATCGACGACGTAGTGCTCGCAGTACCGGCCCCTCGCCTGCACGAACTGCCGCACATACTGAAGGAGGTGCGGCACCTCGGTGTACCAGTGCGAGCGGTTCTTGATTTGGGAGATCAGCCTCCGACCAGCAACCGCCTGCTGAACGTGAACGGAGTCTGGATGGTAAACGTCTGCCATACCCCGGCTGAGTCGGTCATGTACATGATCCTGAAACGGGGGTTTGACGTTGCCTTCTCGGCCGCCGTCCTTTTGCTCACAGTTCCGCTGATGGCAGTGATCGTCGCGGCGGTGAAGTTCAGTTCACCTGGACCGGTGCTGTTCGCTCAAAAACGTGTTGGTTTCAAAGGCGACGTTTTCAAGATGTACAAATTCCGGACCATGCGGACCAGCAGCGGAACAGAAGGCGACACACGCTGGACCTCCCCTGACGATTCCCGGCGCACCCGCGTGGGCGCGTTCCTCCGTAGAAGCAGCTTGGACGAGCTGCCGCAATTCTTCAATGTGCTGAAGGGGGATATGAGCGTGGTTGGGCCGCGCCCAGAGCGTCCCCACTTTGTTGAGAAGTTCGCGATAGAAGTGCCCAGATACCGTGCTCGCCATTATCTCAAGGTCGGCATAACCGGGTGGGCGCAGGTCAATGGCTGGCGCGGGGATACCTCGATTGAGAAGCGCGTAGAACACGACCTCTATTATCTGCAGAACTGGAGTCTGCTATTTGATCTGCGCATCGTTCTTCGCACGGTATTGCATACCGTAAATGCCAAGCACGCCTACTAGATGAGCCCCCTTTCCGGAATCGTTTTGGTCGGTGGTCTAGGTACTCGCGTATCCGTCTTTGCCGCCGAGCCGAAAAGCATGGCTCCGGTGGCAAACCGGCCGTTCCTGGAATATGTGCTTGCCAAACTGCGGGTCCGCGAGATTACGGATGTTGTGCTGTGCGTGGGCTACAGGCGAAGCTGGGTTCAAACCCACTTTCAGAAAGGGACGAAGTGGGGCTTGAACTTACGCTATTCCGTGGAAGAAGAACTGCTGGGCAATGCGGGCGCGGTGAAGAAAGCCGCCCGCATGATCGATGCTGCCTCCCCATTTGTCTTCCATGGAAATTCGTTGCTTGATCTCGATGTGCAGGCTATGTGGGATTTTCACCACAGCCGCAAGGCGCTGGCCACCGTGGCCTTGGTGGCGTCACCCAGAGCCAACCGCTACGGCGGCATATTGACCAATGAACGTGGCGAAATCACGGCGTTCCGCGAGAAGTATGACGACTCGATGGAGTGCAATCACGGCAAGTGCCTCATCAACGCCGGCGCCTACCTGTTAAGCCGGCAGTTTATCGACTTAATCCCCGATGGCCGGCCGGTTTCGATCGAAAAGGACCTGTTCCCCATGCTCATAGGATTCGGACTCTATGGTTTTGTCAGCAATGGATATTTCATTGATATCGGTATTCCAGAGGATCTAGCCAGAGCGCAACGCGAACTACCTATGAGGTCCAGGCCATGAAGATTCGTGCAAAAGCACCGCTACGCATTAGTTTCGCGGGAGGCGGCACCGATGTGCCTCCTTATCCAGAGCGGAATGGCGGCTGTGTCTTGAATGCGACCATTGACAGCTTTGCGTGGGGGAGTTTGCGTCCACGGCAGGACGGAAGAATACGGCTCGCTTCCGCTGACTTCAATCTTTTGCTCGATTACACCACGCAGAGTGAAATGCGGCTTGATGGCCAACTGGATCTGGTGAAGGCAGTGATTAACCGTTCCGGTGCGAAGGATTCCGGGGGGTTTGAGATCTTCCTGCACAGCGATGCCCCTCCGGGGTCCGGTCTGGGCTCGTCCTCCGCGCTCATCGTCGCTTTGGTTGGGTTGATCAAAGAATTCAAGAACATACGCATGACGCCATACGATGTTGCGGAATCCGCGTATCGCATCGAACGCCATGACCTGGCGATACAAGGCGGTCTTCAGGACCAGTACGCGGCCAGCTTCGGTGGATTCAACTTCATGGAGTTCTACGGGGATCGCGCGGTGATCAACCCGTTGCGCGTCAATCCGGAGGTGCTCAACGAATTGGAGCACAACCTCCTCCTTTGCTACACGGGGCAGACCCGCAGGTCGGACCGGATCATTGAGGACCAAACCCAGCGCCTGGAGTCCGGCAACGCCGAGACCGTCGACGCGCTGGCGCAGCAAAAGCAATTGGCGATCGATATGAAGAGCGCATTGCTGCGGCACAAATTGGATGATTTCGGCGGCCTGCTCAACTCCGCTTGGGAAGCCAAGAGACGCATGTCGGCGAAGATCAGCAATCCACTGATTGAGGAGATGTACGCGGAAGCCAGGAAGAACGGCGCTCTGGGCGGGAAAATTACCGGCGCCGGGGGCGGTGGTTTCATTCTGTTCTACTGCCAGTTCGAAAATAAACTCAGAGTAGCCGAAGCACTCACGAAGATGGGCGCCATACCCAAGGAATTCGCCTTTGAAGCCCACGGTCTGCAGACTTGGAGAGCGCAGGAGATTGTTACCACAGTGGGCGTTTTCGACTCTGGCCCGGCGATTTATCCCAGGGCGGTGTGACTCGGGTCCTCCTTGCCGCAACTCCCAAACACCCGATCTTTTGCTTCACTGCTTCATCAACTCAAAAACTGGCGTCCCTCGTCTTGAACCGCTCGACTCGGATCATTACTAACACCGCCGCTTCCTATGGGCGCATCGCGGTTGCGGCGGCAGTTGGTTTTGTCACCTTGCCCGCAGTTTTGCGCATATTGGGAGCGACCGACTTCGGCATTTTTTCCGTGATCGCTGGAAGTCTAAGTGTCCTGCTGTTCATAAACGGCGCGCTTACCGGCGGAGCGCAACGGCATATGGCGTATTCGCTGGGCGAGGGCAGAATTGAAGAAGCCAGCCAATGGTTCAACGCAAGCCTGGTGATTCATGCGGTTCTTGCCTTGGGTATGCTCCTGGCTGCGCTTCTCGGTTCGCACTGGGTGATCTACCGGCTCCTCAGTCTGCCGCCGGCCAGGCTGGACGCGGCCATGTGGATTTATCGCGCCGTAGCGGCCGTGCTCTTCTGCAGCATTATCTCCACTCCCTATCAGGCCCTGCTAATGGCGAAAGAGTCGATCGCGGCCTTGTCGGTGATGGCGATGGCGAGTTCGTCGTTCCTTGTGTTGGGGGTGTGTTTGCTTAGATTCCTTCCTGGCGATCGTCTTCTGTGGTATTCGGGAATCTATGTGGTGAGCGACGGGTTTCTTCTCACCGGGCCGGTACTCTTTTGTCTGGTCCATTACTCCGAGTGCAGGCTGTTGTCCTCCAATGCCATGAGTTGGAGGAAGGTCAGGGAACTGCTCGGCTTTTCCAGTTGGAATCTTCTGGGCACCCTGGCAGTGCAGATCCGTTATCAGGGACCGGCAATTCTCTTGAACCGTTTTATCGGCACGACCGCGAACGCCGCCAACGAAATTGCCATGCAGGTCAACGGTTTTGCTTCGAGCGTCAGCACCGGCCTTCTGGTCGCAACCTCTCCGCCGATCGTCAAGGCCGAGGGGTCGGGAAACCGCAACGAGATGCTGTTCTTTTCCAACCTCTCGAACAAATATGCATTTGTGCTCCTGTGGCTCTTAGTCGGCCCTCTCTTATTTGAACTGAAGTACTGCCTGGGTTTGTGGCTTCACCAGATGCCGGCAGACACCACGATCTTTTCCGCCGCTCTGCTCATTGCCCTCTTATTCGACATGCTGACCGCCGGATTCACAGCCGCGGTTCAGGCTGAGGGGCGCATCGCCCTGTATCAAGGCGTGATTGGCATCTTGCTTTGCATTTCTGTGCCCGCCGGCTACCTGCTGCTGCGCTCCCACATGCCCGCAAGTTCCGTGTTGTGGGCTTTGGTCGGTTCCTCCGCCCTGGCGGGCGCGGGGCGGCTGTGGTTCCTGTGCAACAGAATCGGGCTGAAGGGATCGCAATGGCTCAAGGGCGTTCTTCGCCCGTGCGCTGTGACTTGCGCCGCATGTTGCTTAGTCATGGGAATGGTGGTGTTTTCTGTGAAGCCTGGGTTGCTGCGTCTGGTGTGGCTGTATTCGCTGAACGCCGCTATGACCGCGATTCTGGTTTGGGCGTTTGCGACTAGTGATCGGGAACGCCGCTTGCTCCACAACTATGTTTCCAAATTTCAGGCACAGGCGTTTTCAGGAAGCCGCAGGGCGCTTGCTCTTGCCACGAGGAGACCATAGTTCTTCCTCGTGCCGCTGCTACTGCCGGCGTACGCAATGACAATAACACTGGACCGTTCCACAGATGGCGCAAGCTTGCTGCAGCGGGCGTCGCGGGCGAAAAAGGTGAGCATTCTAATGCTTACGCACAATGCGCCGCGATACGTGGAGCTATCCATTCGAACGCTGGCTCGGCATACGCGCAACGTCAATTACGAACTGGTGGTTGTCGATAACGCGTCCGAGCAGCCCACGAAGAACCGCCTGAACCAACTCCGGAAGGAAGGATTCATCCAGCATCTCACGTTATTGGGATACAACTCGTTGTTCGCCGAGGGAAACAACATCGCAGCCCGGCAAGCTGCGGAGGATAGCACGCACCTACTGCTGCTCAACAGCGATGTAGAGATAAAGGATCCCAATTGGCTGTCCAACCTATTGGCGGTGCACAAGCCGGGAATCACCGCCTATGGTGTGGTGGAAGGTCCGTTGCGCGTCGATGGATATTGCCTTCTGGTAGATGCCGCACTGTATCGTGAGCACATGCTTGACGAAAACCACCAGTTCTTCTGGGCGGTTACAAAATTCCAAGCTGCGCTTCTCGCGCAGGGTTATTCGGTGCAGGGCTACGCAGAACATGAACGCTATCTGCATCATTTTGGCGGCAAGAGTGGCAAGGATTTTCAGTCGGCGAAAGGTCTGGTCGTCACGCAAGCGGAACTTGCGGAATGCTTCCGGGGAAGAACCATCCACATACTGGATGCCCGTTCTGACGGCTCGCTTCCCCGGCGGCCTCGAAAGAATGTGATTGATCGCGGTATCGCGCGACTCCAGCAACTCTTTGCCTGATCTCCTGTCGATAAAGATCACGAGAGAGATCTTCCGCTCAAGCCTTCCTCTTCAGGTTCGACAGTGAGGCAATCGAGCAAATCAAACGGCGACAAGCAGGTACCCCCTGAAGACCATTACAGTCATCGATCCCAGTTTCGGCACCTGGAACCTGGGGGATGAAATCATCATGCAAGCCGTGAGTGATGTCATTCACGAGATTTTTCCGGATGCTCGTGTGTTTCGCCTGCCCAGTCACGAGGCTCTCAGTCGAAGGTCTTACTACTTTCTGAGGCAGAGTGATTTGTGTTTGATCGGCGGCACGAATGTGCTGGCCTCCAAGGGTTGGCGTTTACGCTGGCGCGATTCCATCTTCTTAAAGAACGCCATCTGTTTTGGAGTGACCTGGGGCGGTATGCGTCCGAAGCCCTCCTTCAGAGACCGTGTGTTGCTGCGTCGCGTGCTCGACGGAGGCCAGATCCATTCTGTTCGTGACCGGTACACGAAAGACCTGCTTGACCAAATAGGAGTAGCCAGTGTGTCTACTTCATGTCCGACCATGTGGATGCTGACCCCCGAACACTGCGCGGCGGTTCCCCGCGGCAAGGCAAAGAATGTGCTGTTTACGCTGACCGCCTATCGCTGTGATCCCTCGGCCGACCGGGCCATGATCGACGCCCTGAAGCGGCACTACGAGACTCTGTACTTCTTCCCTCAGATGCACGGCGACTATGCCTACTTTCAAGATTTGAACATCGCAGGAGTCCGGGTCATCGGACCGAATCTACGCTCTTATGATGAGTTTCTTTCGAATGAAGATGTGGATTATGTGGGAAGCCGGCTTCACGGCGGCATACGCGCCCTTCAGTTCAAGAAACGGACGCTGGTGATCGGTATCGATCACCGCAGCGCGGAGATCGCCAAGGACACGGGTCTTCCTGTCCTTCGACGAACTGAAGGGAAAGAGCTGGAAACTTGGGTGAATGGGCACGTCCCCACCAGAATTAACCTGCCAACCGAAAACATCACGAACTGGAAGGCCAATCTCCGGCTTCGTTAGATTTTGACTTCTCCGTCGGTTTTCACAGCACCGATTTTCACAACAATGAAGGTTACCTTTCGAAGCGTCGATGAATTTGAGGGCTGGGATAAATTTCCCGGCTTCATCGAAGAGGTGATCGCCAGTCGCTCGCCGAAACGCGTCTGTGAAATCGGGGCGGGCGCCAATCCCGCGATTGGCCAGGATGTGGCCCGCAGGTACGGATTGCGGTTCCGGGGCGTGGATGAAGTAGAAACAGAACTGCTCAAGTCCGGCATGACGGCAACATCCGTCTATGACGTGTGCGCAGCGAACGCTCCCGTGCCGGGCGCTCCCTATGACCTTATCTTCAGCAGGATGACGGCCGAACATTTTCGGGATCCCAACCATGCCTACAGAAATATGCTTCAGGCGCTGGCGCCCGGCGGGTTGTCGGTCCACTGTTTCGCGACGCTTTACGCCCTGCCGTTTGTGCTGAACCGCGTGCTTCCGGATCGCCTTTCTGACTTCCTGTTTGACCGGTTCTCGCCCCGCGATCGCGACCGTCACGACAAATTCAAGGCCTACTATTCGCACTGCCGCGGCCCCCTCGAAGGTCAAGTCCAGTTCTTCCGCGCCCTGGGATACGACGTTCTCGAGTACCGGGCCTATTTCGGCCACAACTATTACGCTTTCAGGCTGCCGCTTCTCCATTTCGTTCACCGGCAGAAAACGAATCTGCTGCTGAAAGCGCCGATCGCTTTTTTCACCAGCTACGCGACTGTCATCTTGAGGCGTCCGCAGTAACGGAAGTTTGGCCGAACAGGGTTTGAACCATGAAGGGTCTTAGGATTACGTTTCTGCTTCCGGGGTCCGGCCATTTGCCCACGGGCGGAGGCAAGGTGGTCTATGAGTACGCCAATCATCTCTCCCGCAGAGGGCATCGGGTAACCCTGGTTCATCCTGCGCTCAGTGATGCGGAATCGAGTCCATTTCAAATCGCCAAACGCGCCGCTTCCTTCGTGCAGCGGTCTGCGACCCGGGGCTTCCGTCCGAAGAATTGGTTTCCCCTGGAACGCAGTGTCCGCACGCTGTGGGTCCCGACACTGTCGAGCCGGTTCATCCCCGATGGCGACGTGGTTCTGGCCACGGCGTGGGCGACAGCGGAATGGGTGCCTGGCTATCCGGCCTCAAAAGGGGAAAAGTTTTACCTGATCCAGAGCTGGGAAACGTGGGCCGGGCCGGAAGACCGGGTGCGCGCCACATGGCTGACGCGGCTTAGGAAAATCGTGGTCGCCCGCTGGCTGCGGGACATCGCCGGTGAACTGGGAGTGGAATGCTCCTACATTCCGAATGGCATCGACTTTGAGCAGTTCGGGTTGGACAAGCCGATTGAGAAGCGGAATCCGAATCAAGTGATGATGCTTTATCACACTCATCCCGTGAAGGGCTCTGCCGATGGGCTTGAGGCGCTGGCTCTGGTGCAAAAAGAACTGCCCGAATTGCGTGCGACTTTGTTCGGCGCATCTCCGGCCAGCCCAGCCTTTCCACGCTGGGTGGACTTTCGCCGCTTGCCCAGTCAGCGAGAACTGCGCGCATGTTACAACCAGGCGTCGATCTTCATTGCTCCGGCGCGTACCGAAGGTTGGCCTTTGCCCCCCGCTGAGGCCATGTTTTGCGGAGCCGCCCTCGCCGCCACCGACATTGGGGGACATCGAGAGTACGGAGTTCACGAGGAAACGGCACTCTTAAGCCCGGTCCGCGATCCCGAGAAGCTGGCGGAGAACGTGTTGCGGCTGGTGCGGCATCCGGAGTTGCGCACCAGGCTCGCGCGGCAAGGGCATGATTGCATCCAGCAGTATGGTTGGGGGGAAGCTGTGGATTCGTTCGAACATCTTTTGAACCACAGCCGGGTACGGGAGTTTCAGCGTAATCCAGCATTCTGCACGGCGATCGATGGCAGCCAATCTTGAAATAAACATGACCATAATAAGGACAGATGAAACCCGTTCGATCTTGGCTCGTTCGATCTTGTTCGTTCAATCTTGGTTCGCGGGTCTCTTTACATGTGCTTCGCCTTTTATTCCGGGGTACCGCCCCTCCCCCCCCTTTTTGCATAATCTTTAGAATCATCGAGTTGGCGGGAAATTCCCCGTAACATCGGGATTCTAAAGGACTTAGATACTAAGTTATTAAAAATGAATAACTTACCGGCATGACAATGCCAGCTCAACCGACCATCACGGCCTCGACCATGATCGCGCACTTTTTTGGCGGGCGCAAGGTCAGATGTCACAGTGGGGCTGTGGAAATAAAAATGGGCTGTCATTCCGCACCGCACTGAAGGGCGGCACGGTGTTTAAGCTGGGCGTTCGAGTTAACCCCCAAGACTAAGACCACGACTACGCCGCGTTGAAAATAAAGGCGACCCTCATAACCTCAGGAAGCCAATTTGAATGAGTGAATTTTCACCCAGTTACAGCGAGATTTACCGGCAGTATCAACGGCCCGAGAGTGACCTTTTCGGGGGTATGGCACTGCTGGCGCTGCTGGTCTGCGTCATCAATTGCGCTGTCCCCGAACTAGAAATGGCGCTTACTGGGGGCCGCGCTCCAATTCCTCAGGCGTTCGTGAAAGTCGGGTGTTTCTGTTTCCTGGCGCTGCTGGTGATGATTTACCGCAAAATCGACCTGGCCTCATTCCCGACAACCGCGTGGGTGGCGGCTACTGTCTACCTCTTGCTGGCATTCCCTTTCCTGTGGTTCGTCGAGTCAAAGCAGCCGGACGAGATTTTGCTTGCCTACAATGCTTACTACTGCCCCCTGATCTTCGCCCCTCTGGCATGTGCGTTGAGGGGCAAACTGTCGGAGCGATCGGCGATGCGGATATTTATGGGCACCTTCTTCGCCAGCGCCATTCTGGGTTGGGCGCAGTTTCTGTTTCAAGATCCCATCGTCCGGTTGGCGAGCAGCGACGGCAACTTCAGAATCTTCGCCAGTCAGTGGATGCAAGGCGGCGAACGATCGATGCGGGCGATGAGCTTTTTCGGCAATGCCCAGGAGTTTGGCAGCTTCCTCGTGCTGGTGGCGGCGATTGGAATCGGAATGTGCGGCAGGCGCGGCGGATGGAAGACGGGTATTGCACTCTATTTGTTTGCAGCGGCCACCTGCTACACGACGCTGACGCGGGCTACATTCGTTCAGCTCTTTTTTGCCACCATTGCGGCACTGACCTTCACATTCGGAAAGAAGCCGAACCGGGTGAAATGGCAACCGCTGATCGCGCTTTGCCTGGGGCTGCTTATCGCATTCAGCGGGTACTCGAAACAAATCAGCGACCAAATCAGCGATAAGAAGAGTCTTGCTGATGACACTTCGCTGCAGCAAAGGCTTATGCAATGGGGAATCCATGTGTCGAAGCTCGAACATTCTTCGACCGCCGAGCAATTGTTCGGGCTCGGGTTCTGCCAAGCCGATAAGCCGGCGATGGTTCCCCTTAAAGAGGGCTGGACCCTGGGCGACGCGCTCATCGATAACCTTTACCTGGCGCTCGTCATGCACATCGGATTTGTCGGGGCCGCGCTGATGTTGGCGCTGCTGTGGGGCATGTGGCGTTTTATTAAGAAGGAAGCGATTAGCCATCCCAACCCGCTAATCATCGGAATTGCAGCCTTTTGGGCGACCTTCCTCATGACGGGAATGTTCAACATCCAGGCGGCGAATTATGGGTTCTGGTTCCTGATTGCAGTTATTCTCGCTCGCCGTTCAGACGAGGCCGACCAGGAACCTGAGTGGGATGAGGAGTCTGATTCCGTTCTCGAGTTAGGGGAACTGGAAACCGTCGCACCGTAACCGGATCGAGCGAAGGCCAATGAGCATAAACGACGTTGCCTCCACGCCGACATTCAACCCTCAGCAAAAATGAAGTTTAACAACCTTAGAACGGAGGCCACCATGGAAAGGGACCCTTGGTACTGCATGCGACTCGCGCTGCTCGTCTCCTTCCTTGGAATGTCCGCACTTGCCGCGGGGCAGAGGGTACAGGGCGCCTCGGCGACGACCGGGAGCGCCGCTACTTCTCGTCAAACGTCTGACGTGACCACCTCGGGCGGGAAGGCCGGTGCGGTTCCCTATTTCTCAAGCGCGACCAATATTCAGAGCTCCCACATCTCCGACTCCGGCGGCATTGTCAGTATCGGCGAACCGCTTTCGGCATTGAGCGTGAACAACGTGATCAATCCACTGGTCTGCGGAGAGTCGACCCCACCGAGTTGGTGTTCCGGATCCGACGTAGGGGGTTGGATTAACGCCGCGATCCACGAACTGCCGGGAAATGGCACCGCAACTTACGGCTGCGGTATGGTCCAGTTGCCCTATCAATCCTCGCTATCGTTTTCTACGCAGATCGTGAAACCGCAGTGCACAATCATCGACCTCAACCAGTCAACGATCGAGTTCACCGTCAGCACAGCGGGCACGGCTGCCATTTGGGTAGGCGATTCGTTTACCGGCGGGCCTCCCATGCCTGGCGGAATTAAGAACGGCCGCATCTTTGGGAATACTGGCCAGAACACATCGCAATCCTGGGGAATCCTTCTGGGGGATTCGAGCAGCAGCCCAACTAAGTATGCAACCAACCAGACGTTCTACGATTTGGACGTCCAGAACTTCCTCGACGACTTTGTGATCGGCAGCAACGCTTACTCGGACACCTGGGTGGGTGGAGTAATCGCCCTCAGCGGCGAAGCTGGGATCCACTTCAAGGGGTTTAGCGGCCTGACCAATGAGGGGGAGAATTTCAGCTTCCACGGAACAAATTTCGGTAACGCCCAACTGCACGATGTGCTTGTAGATACCGGAGCGTTGGCCGAAGTCAACGCGAGCGGAACGTCCTTTGACTACGCGGGGGGTGAGCCCGGCGCGACCGGCTGCTCACCGTCGACATCTGGGTCCGACTCGATCTCGAGCAGCGGGACACTATTTTTCAACGCGAGCAGTTCGCACTTCGAAAGGTGTCTCGGGGCCAAGTTCATTAACTGCTCCAATGAGTGCTCGGTGGCGGTTAGCAATTCGGAGATGTTTCTGAGCGGGAATCTGGCCACTACAGATGCCTTTGGTGAGTTCGCACCGAATTCCAACGCCTCCAACGCTTCGTTCCTGGGGGTCGACTTCGAAAACATCAGCGCCGGCACGAACACCTTGCAGCAGCTTTTCGTTTGGGGCAACGGCGACGGTTCCCTTGACCTCTTCGGTTTCCGGAATGTCTTTTCACCGGTGCTGAGCGGCGTGCCGCTCTATTCAGGCAGCGCGCCGCAAGGCCATTTCGACTCCCGAGCGGCAGGCTCGACCGGTCACGCCACCTGCTGGAAAGCCGGAGGACAGATCGGTTACTGCTCTACGCCGCTGAACTCCAGTGGCATCTGCACATGCAACTAACTCAGCAAGAGGAAGAAACGAGTCCGAGGCACGAGGCAACTGCGGGCGGGGATCATCGTAAGGACCGTGATTGCCTGACCTCGGACTCCTCCAGCCTCAGGGTCGCTTTGGTGCACGACTGGCTGACCGGGATGCGCGGCGGGGAGAAAGCGCTGGAGGCATTGTGCTCGCTGTTTCCAGACGCTCCGCTGTGGACCCTGGTGCATGTGCCGGGCAGCGTCAGTGAAGCCATTGAAGCGCGTGAGATTCACACCAGCTTTCTACAGCATTTGCTTTTCGCGAAGACGAAGTACCGGCAGTATCTTCCCCTGTTTCCCCTGGCGGCTGAATTCACTCGAGTGAGCGCCGAAGATGCCGACGTGGTGATCTCGACTTCTCATGCCGTGGCCAAGGCGATGATCAAGAAGGACAAAAATAATCGGCCGCTGCACGTGTGCTACATCCATACTCCGATGCGTTACATATGGGACCGGTTCGACGACTACTTCGGTCCTGAAAAAGTGGGGCGGCTGGCCTCCAGCCTGTTCTTCAAGCCCATCGCAAAACTGCTGCAGATCTACGATCTCAAAACTGTCGATCGCGTCGACGTGTACTGCACGAATTCGCGCTATGTAGCGGAACGAATCCGGCGGCTCTACCACCGGGAAGCCGAAGTCATCTACGGTCCGGGCGATGTGGGCAACGGCGCAGGGGTGGTTCGGTCGCCGGAGGATTGGTACCTGATGGTGACGGCGCTGGTCCCATACAAGCGCGTGGATCAGGCGATTGCGGCCTGCGCGAGCCTAGGACGCAGCCTCAAAATTGTGGGGAAGGGTCCGGAAGAGAAAAGATTGAAAGCGCTTGTCAGAGAATTGGACGCCTCGGTGGAGTTTCTGGGATTTGTCAGCGACGAAGAATTGCTCGACTGCTACGGCCGAGCCAAAGGATTGATATTCCCTGGCGTCGAGGATTTTGGATTGGTGCCGGTCGAAGCGATAGCGGCGGGCTGCCCGGTGCTCGCCCTGGCGAAAGGCGGAGTCGTGGATTCGATGACGCGGGAAACGGCTGAATTTTATGAAGAAGAGTCGGCGGCAGCCTTGCAGCAGGCGATGCTGCGCTTCGAGGCGCGAGAGTTCTCCGACGCCGGGTTGCGCCGTCGCGCTGCGGAATTTACCCGGGAACAGTTCTGCCGGCGGTTCGAGGCGATTTTGAAACGCGCCATGGCCACGCGCTGGGGGTTTCAACAGTCATGCGCGTAACCAGAGTAAATGAGCTCGCCGGGTGTACGGCTCTCGTATTGGTTGGGGGGTTGGGAACGCGTTTGCGATCCGCCTATGCGGATGGCCCCAAGGCATTGGCGCCGATCGAAGGACGTCCGTTTCTGGCTTACCTTTTGCAGCAGCTCGCCGATGCCGGCCTTACGCGCGTGGTGTTATGCGCCGGGTATCGCGCCGAGCAGATCGAGCAATGGTTGGGAGATGGAAGAAGACCAACTTCAGGAAGACCAGGCCTCGACATCAGATACTCGCGCGAAGATGAGCCTCTGGGTACGGCGGGCGCGCTCGCGCTGGCCTACTCGCGTTACGCACGAGGAGAGCGCATTTTGGCGATGAATGGCGACTCGATCCTGCAACTGTCTCTGGCGGCGATGTGGGATTTGCACATGAAACGCGGCGCCGGGGCAACCATCGCGCTCGCCCAGGTGCCCGATACCTCGCGTTATGGCAGCGTCGAAGTGAACGAAGAGGGCTGGGTGACCTCTTTCCGCGAGAAGAGCCGCGAGCGGGCTTCGGGATGCACTCAGGGATTCGGATTCATTAATGGCGGCGTTTACCTGTTTGAACCATCTGTCATGGACATGGTTGTTAAAAGCCGCGGGGTGTCTCTGGAGCGCGAAGTGCTTCCGGCGCAGCTATCGCGTGGCCTGCTGGCTTTCAGGTCAGACGGCTACTTCATCGATATCGGCATTCCGGAAGATTTCGCCCGCGCGCAAAGGGAACTCCCGCATCGGCAACCCGGTTGCGGTTCTGAGGTCGATGTCACATTCGGCAAACTCGCAGAGAGGAGTCTCGGTTGAGGCTGGTGAGCATCGCGCTCCTCATCGTGCTGGCGTCGGCGATTGTGAGTTTAGCTACCGCTTGGAGCAAGCGGCCTAACAGCGACGCTTTCCCTACGCTTTCTGAGCAGATTGCGTCCGCCGGCAAACCAGCGGCTGATGATCCTTCTTCCCATGCGATTGCGGCGGCTTCGGTGAATGGCGTCGTCAATCCTGTGTTCTATCCGGGCTCCGATCTTGGGGAAAAGATCAACAATGTCTTCGCTGCGGGAAACGGGTGCTCCGAAGTTCATATTCCCGCGGGCAGCTATGTCTACTCCACAACGATTCACATGGCAAAGCCTTGCCAAAGCCTTTACGGTGCGGGGTCGGCGCTGACTACGCTGGAATATACCGGTAACGGAGACGCCATCGTTTGGCAGATGCGGCCGTACACCATCCAGAAAGCCGGCACGCTCAAGGGATTCACCCTGAAAGGCCCTGGTACCGCGGCGGGCAACGGCATTCACTCGGGATCGATCATCGCGGCGACTTTTGAGGACCTGGTGATCAATAACTTCCGCGGTCCCAACTCGGCGGCAATATTGTTCGAGAATACCATGCAACAATTGGCGACCTGGACGGAGCGCACCGTCATTCGAGACGTTCACATCGGGATTCCGCACATTGGAAACACGGTCGCGATGGCCTTCACGATCAATGGCGGAGGCAACAGCTTCGGATACACGGACATCTCCGATGTCTGGCTGAATGTGGAGAAAGGCCAGGTCGGCGTCAAATGGGCCAAGGGAACCTATACCTACAATTCGAAACTGTACTTCCACGCCAACATCAGCGCCCTGGGCACGGATTCGTTCGTGATCGACGGGATCATACGGAACTCGTTGCTCTTTCTTACCGGGGAAGCGGGCTGCGCGAAGGATCTGGTGCACGTCGGATTTGAAGGCGAGGTGCAAGGCCAGGGGTTCGTAGCCGTCAATTGTGCCTCGGAACTAACGCGCGGGAACTATGTGAGGACCGATCTCGCCGGCATCCAGGTGGACAATCAGCATTGGGATGCATTTCAGCTGTCGCCCGCCTATGCCCCATTGGTAAATGGCAAGGGCGTTCTGCTGATCAATAATGTCGATCACAGGAACGAAGCCGACCTTACGAACTATTACGGCGCCAGCCCAGACCCTTCTGCCGGGGGCTTCAATTTCTACAACACATATGCGAGCATCGTCGCGCCGAGCAATGATTCCTTCGCGCTGCTGGCGAAAATTGATGCTCATGGAAATTGGATGGCCCATGGAGGCGCATCCTGGGGCAGCGGCCAGATGATCCCGAGCAGCGACAACGTGGCCCTGAAACTCTCCGGCAAGACGGCTGCGATTGGTGGAGAGCTGAAAGCGGGGAGTTGCGCTCGTGGGGTTGCCAATGTTCCTGGCGCGATGGTCGGACAAGTCGTGCCGCACCCTGCGGCCAGCGACGGCAGCCTGGATTCTCCTTTTGAAGTTCTCAGCGGCGCGGTTACGGCCGCGAACACGGTGACTGTTCAGCGTTGTGCCGTTGCGCCGGTTACGTTGCCGGGCAAGACCTACAACGTCAGGGTAATCCAGTGAACTCCGAAAAAAAGGACGTCGAAACCAAGACTGGCGAACCTCTGGTCGGGTGCGTCATCGTGAATTGGAATGGCGGGCGAGACACCGTGGCGTGTCTGGATGCGTTGCGGTCGATCGAGTATTCGCGGCTGTTCGTGGTGGTTGTGGATAACGGGTCCAGCGACGATTCGGTTGCGCGCATTGAGGCTGCGCACCCCGCGGTTTGTTTGGTGAAGACCGGCAAGAACCTTGGATTCTCCGGAGGCAACAACGCAGGCATTCGCGAGGCGATGCGTCACGAAGTCAAGTACGTGTGGCTGCTCAACAATGATACTCAGCCCGCGCCCGGAGTGCTTCGCGAGCTGGTGCGAACCGCCGAAGCAGACTTCAGGCTTGGAGCTGTGGGATCGGTGCTTCACTATGCCTCAGCCCCGCAGAAGATCCAGGCTTGGGGAGGCGGCTGGATCAACCTTTGGAGCGGGTATTCCAGCCACGCCACCGCACCTCCAAAGCCTGGCCGGAGATTGGATTTTCTAACTGCGGCCAGCATGCTGGTTCGGCGAAAAACGCTCGAAGATGTGGGCCTGATGGATGATCGCTTCTTCTTGTATTGGGAAGATGCCGAGTTGTGTTTTCGGTTGCGCAAGAACGGCTGGGAACTGGGAGTCGCTCGCCATGCGATCGTGCTGCACAAAGTGAATGCCAGCACTCGAAAGCGAACCAGCCCTACCGACCGTCACTTCACGTCCTCCGCCATACGCTTTCTCTCACAGTATTCGCCGGTTCCGCTGCTGGCAACGTTCCTGTTTTTGTCCCGGCGCGTTCTCCATCGTGCGGGGGCGGGAAGAGTGGAAGCGATCCGCAACGTGTGGCAGGGCGTGCAAGATTACCGCAATCGCGACCCCTGGGCGGCTCTGCCGCTTGCCTGACTTATGTCCCGGCCTATCCTTGCTTTTGATGCGCGCGCCCACGCGACAGGAATTGGGCGTTACACGGAGCAACTGTTGATGGGGCTTCGTAGTTCTCTGCCGGGAGTTGAGCTATGGTGCGTCGCGGACCCCGCGCACGGGCGGAAACTGGCAGATTACGCGGACCGCATCATACCCAGCGCCGCTCCCATGTATTCGCTGGCGGCACAAATGGCGATTCCGGGCCTGGTGGAAGGGGCGACGCTTCTGCATTGTCCGCACTACGACATTCCGGTGCTGTATTCGCGCCGAATGTCGGTCACCATTCACGATGTCACCCACTTGCTGGACCCGGCTTTCCGAAACACCTTGAAGTCTCGCGTTTTTGCCAAATCGCTGTTGAAGGTTGCGGTAGCAAAGGCCCGCCGGATCATCACCATCTCACAATATTCAAAACGGATGATCCTCGAACACCTGGGCGGAAGCGAGAGCAAGATTTCGGTGATTCACCGTTATGCCAGTCCGATATTTACGCCGATGGCGCAGCCTGAGGCGAAAGAAATCGTGTGCCGCGATTTGAACCTCTGCCGGGAATACTTTCTCTTCGTCGGCAGCCCCAAGCCTCACAAGAATCTGCCCGTGCTGTTTGAGGCGTTCGCGCAGTTGCGATTAGGCCACCACCGTGAGATCGAGTTAGCGATAGTTGGGAAAGACAAAAAGAACCAGCCGGCCCTCCGCGCGCTCGCGACGCGGCTTGGAATTGACCAGCGAGTGCGTTGGATTGACTCCGTGCCGGACGAATTGCTGCGAGCGTGTTACTCGGCGGCACAGGCAACGATTCTACCCTCCAGACAAGAGGGCTTCGGGTTGCCGGTAATCGAATCCATGGCCTGTGGGACTCCCGTGATTTGCGCGGATGCTGCTTCTTTGCCAGAAGTAGCGGGCGGCTGCAGCCTCCTGTTCGACCCTTCCAGCCCGGAGGATTGCAGTGCGCAGATGTCCAGGATCATAGAGTCCCCGCAACTTCGTGGTGAACTGCGCGAAAAGGGGCTGGAACGCGCAAGTCAATTTGATGCAGCCGGAGCGGTCGCTAAACACGCGGAACTCTTTGCAGAACTGCTCGCTGGCTGACCACTCGACCGGTCGGCCCGGCTCAGTTCTTATCTCACGACAAGCCACACTCCAATACATTCTCGACGCGAGGCAACTTAAAGGACTTATCAATATGCTATTTCGGTATCTGCGACTTATGGCGTACCTGGCTGTTATGCTTGGGGGCGCGTGCGTTCAGGCACAAACCGCGCGCATCTCGGGGCAGGTCCTTGATCCGCAAGGCGCGGTCGTCCCGAAAGCCCCCATCCAGGTAATCAATCAGGAAACCAAAGTAAAGCTGGCGGCGACGGCGGACGACAACGGGCACTATGCGGTCCCGTATCTTCCCGCGGCAAGTTACCAGGTCCTGGTGCATGTCGAAGGATTCCGCGACTTCGAAACCTATGTCGCTCTCGGAATGGGCCAGGCGCTGGAGTTCGACATCCAGCTTTCGCTGCCCTCCGCCAAGTCCGAGGTAAACGTAGAAGAAAACCCGATCACGCAGGTGGAAACGCAATCGTCGGAAATAACGGGCACCATCACCGGCGCGGAAGTGCCCGCGATTGGCCTGAACGGCCGCAACTTCACGCAATTGACTACGCTGGTCGCTGGGGTCAGTAATCAGACCGGCCAAGATGAAGCCCGGGTTGGAGTAGCGGGAAGTGTTTCCTTCAGCATCAACGGTGGCCGAACCGAGTACAACAGCTTTCAAGTGGATGGCTCGGAGACCCTGAATGTCGGCATGCACAAGGATAAAACGTCTTTGATTGTGACTCCCAGCATCGACGCGATTCAGGAAATCAAAGTAGTGACCTCGAATTACAGCGCGATGTATCCGAGCGTGGGAAGCGGCACCACGATCGTTACCACGAAATCCGGTTCGGACCACTTCCATGGCAGCCTCTATGAATTCTTTCGCAATGAGTTCATGAATGCGAAAGGATACTTCGACATCGGCGACCGCGCGCCGCTCTACCGGCGGAATGACTTCGGCGGAACCATCGGAGGGCCTGTCGATATTCCTCATGTCTACAACGGGAAAAACAAGACCTACTTTTTCTTCTCGGAGGAAGCCCGCCTGGAAAGCGATCCCTACGCATATCGGCAGGCGGTGCCGTCGATCGCCGAACGGCAGGGAGAGTTTTCCGATGTATGCCCCACCCTGGTACCGGGTGGAAGCAGTGTCACGTATTTCAGCCGTGCTCAATATCCAGACTGCCCCACCATTACCACGGTGCCGGCGGATTCCGCCCAGCCCGGCCTGATCAGTACATTCGCCAACAACACCGTCCCGTTGAATCGCAATGCGCTCCTGGTCCTTGGAACGGGCATGATTCCATTACCTACGGAAACCTCAGGCTGCAACTCAACCGTCGGCTCCTGCTACAACGCCGAAGTGTCGCTTCCGACCTACTGGAGAGAAGAACTGGTTCGTGTCGACCATGCCTTCACGGATACTCTGCGGATGAACTTCCACTATATCCACGATGCATGGAATACGACGACGGCGGTTCCGCAATTTGCCTTCGTACAAAACAGTTTTCCCACCATCGAGAATAGTTTTTACGGCCCCGGAATCAGCCTGACCGCGCGCATGACGAAGACCCTGTCTTCCAGCTTGCTCAATGAACTTGTAGCGAGCTATACCGACCAGAAAATCACGCTGGCAGATGTCCCCGGTGCGAACGTCACGCTGCAAGGCGCGGACCTTCTAGGAGCGCCAGGGGTTGGCATGACCACGATTTTCAATAACGGTTCGGGGGGGAAGATACCCGGCATAGTGATTGCCGGCAATAATCAGGCGTATGGCGGCAAGGGCTTTTCGGTGGACCCGGGCTATTTGCCCTGGGAACACACCAACCCGCTTTATAGCTTGTCCGACAATCTCACGAAGATTTTCGGCGGGCACAATATTCAGCTTGGCGTCTATTGGGTCGACTTTCAACGCAACCAGACAAACGGATCGATTGGCGCTGCGACCGGCGACACGCAAGGCATTCTCACCTTCAGCAATGTCCTGGGCGCGAACACCACGGGAAATAGCGTCGCCGATTTTCTCTCGGGACAGTCCATCGCGAGTTTTCAGCAAGACAGCTCCCAGGGCAGATACCGCCAGAGATACCAAGTCGTCGAGCCTTATCTCCAGGATGACTTCAAAGTCAATTCCCGTTTGACTCTGAATCTCGGTCTCCGTGTCAGCTTATTCGGAAATTTCCATGAGGTAAACGATGATGCCTACAACTGGACGGCGAGCGCCTATAACCCGGCACAAGGAGCTTCGGTCACAATCGGGAGTCAAGGGCAACTGATTGACCGGCTCACCGGCCAAAATATTCAGGTGAATCCCAACGATCCTCTCTTGTCACTCGATCCTCGCGTGGTGAATGGCATCGTGCAATGCGGGAAGAATGGAATTCCGTCCGGTTGCATGGCGAGTCATGTGCTGAATCCGGCGCCACGGCTAGGATTTGCCTGGTCTCCATTTGGCAGCAAGACGGCGATCCGTGGAGGGTACGGGTTATTTTTCGAGCATGGTACGGCAGACGAGGCCAACACCGGGTCACTGGAAGGCGGCGCGCCGCTGGTTCTGGATATGACTCAACTGAACCCAGCGGGATGGAGCAGCATTGGGGTTGCGCCCAATGGAATGTCACTCGCATTTCCATTGAACGTTACGTCCATCCCGGCCAGGGCAGTGTGGCCATACGTGCAGCAGTGGAGCCTGAGTGCAGAGCGCGAGTTGCCGCAACAAATGCTTGCGAGTATCGCCTACGTTGGCAGCAAAGGGACCTTCCTTCCGGTCCAGCTTCAAATTAATCAGCTCACGCCTCTGCCGGCCGCCGAGAACCCATATGGCCCTCGCCAACCGCTTCTCGTCAGCGGGTTCAACCCAGTTACTGCTGGAAACACCGCCGCCTACCCAAACGGAGGAGACTGCAATGGCATTCTGACCAACGGCACCGTGGTTTCAGGTCCGGCGCTCATCAATCTCCAGGCTGCTTGTTACGGCGTAGGTCAAGTTACGACCAACCCGAATGCTCTTCGCGAGTTTGCTCCCGGCCTCGGCCAAATCTACTCCCTTCAGAATGCGGCGAACTCTTCCTACAATGCCTTGCAATTTTCGTTTCGCCGCACCAAAGCGCCATTGGTTCTGGGAGTGGCCTACACCTACAGCCATTCGATCGACGACGCCTCCGATCGTTCCGACGCATCGTCAGTCAACTCGTTGAACCTGCCATTCAGCCGGGCTAGCTCCAGTTTCGATCAGCGCCATTTGCTGAACGTCAGTTACATCTACGACTTGCCTCTGGCGAAATGGTTCAGGGAGTTCAGTTGCGTGGAAGAAGAGGCTGGAAGCGGAACTGCCGAGTGCTCGGCGATTCTGGACTCAGGTCAGTCCAAAGTAGTTCAATCTTTGTTGAAAGGCTGGCAGCTGTCCGGCGTCACAACATTCCAGACCGGCACTCCCTTCACCGTCATCAATTTCGGAAGCGCCGATGGCATCTCCACACTGGATAATGCCGGTGTTGCCAATGGGAGCGGGGCCGGTTCTTATCCCGACCTATGTGGAGACCCGAACGCCTCTATTCCCAAGGGAGGCAACAATCTGGCCAGTTTTGGCCCACTCCTGCTGAATCCGGGAGCCTTCTGCGCGCCTCAAGGTCTTACCTTCGGCGATGCCGGTAGAAACGTATTGCGCAACCCGATGCGGTTTAACACCGATTTAGCTTTTCTCAAGCACATGACTGTGAGCGAGGGATCTTCGCTTGAACTGCGCATCGAGACCTTCAATCTCTTTAACAACACGCAATTTCGCATCTATGACCCGACCCTCGGAAATCAGGCCAACAATACTGTCAATTGCTATGGCGGCCTGGGTACGGGTTATTCCGGAGCCGGGGGCGATGGTGCGGATTGCCTGACTGGAAGCGCCTTTCTGCATCCTGTCAGCGCTCACCGGCCCCGCACTGGCCAGCTTGCCGTTCGGTGGACTTTTTGACGTACTCTTTGACGCATGCTGCAATTCGACCGGGATCTCCCTGGATCAAGGCCGTGACGAGACCACTTCCATACGGGCAGACTACGCGATGAAGCGAATCGAGACGATGGTCGCAAAGAACGCCTTCGCCAACCTGATGCGCGGCGGAGCGACCGCGATTGTTGCCCTGGCGTTGCCGCATTTTCTCACGCGCAGCCTGGACCATGACCGATTCGCGGCGTGGTCGCTTTTACTCCAGATGTCCGCCTGTACAACCTACCTGGACTTTGGCGTTCAGACTGCCGTAGCCCGGTTTCTCGCCGGGTACATGGAACGCGGCAGCGACCAGCAACACCGTGATCGCCTGGTGTGCACCGCGCTTGCACTCTTGTCCTTGGCCGCTGTGCTGGCGATGCTTGTGATCGTCGCCGTGTTGTGGCAGTTGCCCAATCTGTTCCAGGGCGTTTCCTCCGAATTGATGCCGGAGTTTCGGCTTGCCGCGGGGATTCTGGGCGCAAGCGTGGTCCTGGTTTTGCCCTTGTCGGCGTTCTCCGGTGTACTTCTGGGACTGCATCGCAATGAATATGTCGCAGCCGCTGTGGGGGGGAGCCGGCTGCTCGGGGCGGCGGGCGTTTTACTGTTGGTGCACCATACTCATTCCTTGGTTTCCTTGTCTGCCTGCATCGCGTCCGCAACCCTGCTCGGGAGCTTGTCGCAGATCGTGATGGTGAAGCGATTACTGCCCACTCTAACCGTCTCGCTCTCTGGCGTGCGCGCCTCAACAGCCATGGAGTTGGGAGAGTATTGTGTCGGACTTACCGTATGGACCGTCGGAATGTTATTGATAAGCGGGCTCGACGTTGCCATCGTCGGCCATGTTGACTTTAAGGCGGTCGGCTACTACTCGATCGCCGCGGCTCTGGTGACGCTTTTCTCGGGAGCTCACACCGCGATTTGCAGTGCATTCATGACTCCAGTTGCCGCGCTGCAGGCGTCCGGAGAAGTGGATCGCATCCGGCGGATTATACTCAACGCCACTCGCCTGAGCACCTTTTCTAATCTGCTCGCCGTTGCGGGCACGTTTCTGGGCGGTAAATTCCTTCTTCAGTTGTGGGTGGGTGAGCCTTACGCGAGCCAGGCTCTGCCCATCGTTAGGATCCTGATGCTTGCCCATGCGGTGCGATTAGTTATGAATCCTTACGCGTCCGCATTAATCGCCACCGATCTTCAAAGGCACGGAATCGCGCAAGGCGCTGTCGAGGGCGCGATTAATCTTGTGTGCAGTATCCTGGGGGCCTATTGGATCGGACCATTGGGTGTCGCCTTGGGAACCCTGATTGGCGCCGTCTGCGGACTGGTCTGGACATGCCTGCTGACCGTCCGCCGAACTGCAGAAATCTCCTCGGGACGGCGGACATTCATCTCCGAAGGAATATTCCGCCCCTTCCTTTGCTCTCTACCTTTGGTGATATTCACCATAGCCATGCGCGATCATGCATTGACGCTGAGTACAGCCGCACTCCTTGGCCTTTCCGGAATTGCAAGCTATTTGCTGATCTATCGTTTCGGCCGCGTGCTCCCAGGATCTGTGCAATTAGACAAACCTTTCTTGCAGGCCAGATAAGAAGCGCACTCATACCAAGCATGCGAGAACCATGGACATGCAAGTCGCCGGAGGTTGCGAACACGTCCTCGCCAAGCCTGGCATGGACCATTTACGACGAGTGGGGGAGCTCCGGAAGCGCCCAGTTTAATATTGGCAGCTCCAATTCGTGGTGAACATACTCCCACCTTGGCTCAAGCAGCCACTTCGTTGGATCAACCAGCTAAACATGGGTCGAAGAGTGATGCCATCGGAACGAAGAATCTGAAAGCCATAATCATTCACAGTCGTACCTTCGACCAAGTACTGGTTATAGGAAGAGTTTGGTGTTCCTCCAGATCCAGCGCAAATGGCATAAATGATGGCTACATCGAAAAGATGATTTTGCATCAAATCGTTGACCGCACTTCCAAGGACGTTGACCTGGGCCTGATCCATGCAGGATCCCAGATTTGAATTGCCACCGCAGATGCCGGAACTTACGTCGTCGGCTCCGCTGGTGCCACTTTCGGTGATCCAGAACTGTTTGCCGGTGTCTCCCTGGGCGAGAACCGCCTGATGAAGGCTGGCGGAGATCGCCTTGAAACGCGGATCAATATTAATATCGGCGGAATTCCCGTAGCCAAACGTAGAATCCGCATAGGCATGGGCGTTGACAATATCAAAATGTATTCCTGCTCCGGTGCTATAGATTCCAGTGAGAAAGTCAGCCATGGTCTGCGGCAAACCAGTATCAAAATCAGGCGAGATCCCGCAAGCGGGGGAGAATGAAGAGTTCTCAAGGACGTCCGATGCCGCCCCCATTCCTCCCATGAGAATGTGGATGTTTGGATTCACCCGTCTTGCCGCAGGAACCACGACGTTTAACATTTGTCCGTAGATCTGCCCTCTTTGAATTGGGCAACTCGCCTGACCTGCTCCAGTAAATAGTGTTGTAAAGCGGGGTGCGTCCATCTCATTGAAAAGCTCCCAGTACTTGACAGTCGGGAAACGAGCCACCAGATTGGCCAGGATATCCGCGAGAGCATTGAACGCCGCTTCTTGGCTGGGATAATAAGTCCAATTCGGCAAATTGTCCGGCCCTTGCAACCCGGGCATATAATTCGGAGCCTCTGTGCCGAGAAGAAACTCTGGAGTCACACCATTGGCGAGATCTCCCGCGATCTGTGCATCCAACTCTTGAAGATAAAGGCTCGCTGGATTGTAATTTCCGTTTCGGTCCATGAACCAATCCCAATATGTACCAATTCGATCAACTTGCAGCCCAGCCTGCTGAGCATCGGCGTACATCAACGCCGTTGTTTGGACTGGAAGACTAGTAAGAAGCTGGCCTATGTGTACAGCGCCCAGCTTGGGAGTTCCGCAACCGATTCCATCGTCATAGCACACAGAGGCAGATTGGGTCGTTGCCTGAGGAAGCGACGAGGTTAGGGCGCTGTGCGAGCAATTCAATTGCGCCCCAACGAGTGAAAGTAAGAGTGCTGCGCACGACAGGCGCTTTAAGTTCAGTGTAGTTCCGTTCATAAGACATTTCTGAGCTTGTCCTGAACTACTTCTGAACTAGGGTTTGCAATCGAATCGGCACAACCGGAGAGAGATCCCTTACGAAGGTGCCGCCTTCAGAGGCTGAGGAAGGGTGCGGGCGTCATGCAGTCTGATCTATGGGCGGGCAACAAACTGTTCATTCACTACTCAAAGGAATTCATGATGGAAATATTTCGAGCTATAAAACGCGCGTTACGTTGCAACCTCGGCTGGGTCTCGACCCTGGGAATGTCGGCAATGTTGACGGCGTGCGGAGGCAGCAAGCCGCCGCTGGCGGGCTTGCCAACGCCAGCCCCGGCAGGGCTGGTCAACTCCTACGTGGGCGGCCAGGGGAACTCTCCGTCAGAACAGTCCGCATGGAGCGTGACGATTAACCATTCCAACAGCTCCTATTCCTATACCAACCCAAACTCCGGAAGCACTGTTCCCACCACCGGAGCCTTGTCGAATCTAACCGGCGGATTTCTGGTTCTGTTGGATCAGAATGGCTATCAGAATGGACTTGCGCTGGAGATTCCAGGGGAAGCGATTATCCTGAGGCCCGGCGACAGCACCGTGGCGCCCGTCTTCGCGGTACAGCAGGCTTCCTGCTTTGCAATTGGCGGCAACGTGAAGTTTCTATTTAACTTCTCGCCCGGGCTTACCGGCACCAACGAAGCCGGGTTTGGACGGATCTATGCCAGCACGAACAGCGACGGCAGCTTATGGCAGTTCAATAATCAGACGGAGTATGTTGCGCCAGACGGAAGTGTTCCATCCGACGCGGATTTTCCCGGTTATCCGTCCGGCTATTCCGGCACCTGTAGCGCATCGAATGGGGCCGCCGCCGTCACTTCCGCACCATTAGCATATTTTAATAATGGGGTTGCCACGTCCACATACACCTTACCCACCGAGTCTGTAATCAGTCCGGCAGGCTTCTTCTTTGAAAACCAGAGTTATGTGAATGTAGCAACTACTGTGGGCTGGAATTATCCCGCTATCTCCGCTTGGGGCGTTAGTGAGCCTTCGGCGCCGCTTACAATCGGCAGCGTGGCGACCGCGAATTATGTTGGATTTCTTTTCGAGGCGAGTGTCGACTCCAGCACTTACCGCACACGGCTGGTCGGTTTTGGAAATGCTCCGATATCGGGCACTGTCATGACCGGAGGGACGTTCCCTAACGAGGACCCGAGCCAGCCAGTCACCGTAAATATGAGTGTCACCTTCGGCACCGAAGACCCACTCAACAATGGACTGTATTACTTGGCCAAGTTGACCATTCCTTATGATGGAGATCAATCGAACTGTGCAACGCCGATTCCAAACCAAACTGGAACTCTAACTTGCACCTACAACGCCGTCGCCACAGTGGGCTCCATCGGGCAATACGCCATCGTACTGAGTGCATTCGACGCCAGCGGCGATCAAAAAACGCTGGTGCTCTTCCAGCAATAACTCGCAAGCACAGATCAATATCTGTATCGAGCAGCGTCCGCCCAAGGCCGCACCGGGCCGTTAACACAAAACCGTACAACTTCTTTTCTGGAATCACGCTGGAGACAATGAATGAGTCGCAACGGCATCATGCGTACAGAGTCTAATAAAGTGGGGCTTGGACCCATCCCGTGGTTGCTGGCCGCGGTCTGCTTACTGCTGGTTTCACTAAGCTGTGGAGGAGGACACTCAAGCGGCTCTCCCTCGATTGCCTTTGCCCCAGTGCCATTGGCTCCTCCCGCATCGCTTGGGTTGACCGAAGTAGTAAGCGTTGCGGCGGTCGTAACCGGAGACTCCGGGGCGCAAGGCGTGAATTGGGCGGTAACGTGTACGCCCGGCACATACAACGGGGCTAGCTGCGGCACCATTACCCCGCACACCGCCAGTGGTTACCCCGCGGCCTATGCTGCGCCAGGACCGCTCAACCAGGCGGATGCGATACCAGTCGGAGGAACCGTCACGGTAACAGCCGCGTCCACCGCCGATCCCAGTCAAAACGTTAGCGCCACGATTCAAATTACCGCTGAGCCGGTGATTTCGGTTGCCTTCAACCAGGCCCCGCCCGCTTCCATGCTGACGGGCGCCACCGCCGACGTAGTCGTGTACGTCAGCGATGACCCTACGAACGCGGGAGCCGATTTATCGCTCACCTGCGGAAGCCCAGGCGCATGCGGTTCTATTATTCCCGCTCACTCCGACGGGACAGTGGCCAGCCCCGCCGTATACACAGCGCCGTTGGCTATACCCCTGGGCGGCACGGTTACGATCACCGCCGTTTCCACCGCCACCGAGACGCAGAGTGCCCCGGCAACCGTCGCGGCAACCGTCACCATCAAGCAAGCGCCGCTCACCATCACTCTGTCGCAGACTCCGGCTCCGAACCTGCCAGCCGGCGCGGCTACAAATCTCACAGCGGTTGTTGCCTTCGATCCCGCCAACGCCGGCGTCGACTGGACCGCATCGTGCCAGGGCAACGCCTGCGGTTCGTTCAGCCTGAACCATACGGCAAGTGGGCAGCTGACCACCTACACCGCTCCCTCAGCTGCGCCCCCGGGGAACGGGGTTACCATTACGGCCGCCTCCACGACCACCCCGACGAGGACGACAACGGCCGCGGTTACGGTAACCCCGGCAAACCTCAGGGACGATCTTCTCAATGGGCAATATGCCTTCCTGCTGCAGGGAGTCAAAGAAGGCGGGTCTTGGGCGATCGCAGGAAGCCTGGTTGCCGATGGCATCGGCAACATTGATTCGGCGACGGAGAGTTTCTTGGGAGACAACAATACGTACTCCGTCTCCGGCACTTACTTTATCGAGAGCGACGGGACCGGGACGATTACCCTGAACGGCGCACCTACCGGCTTGGGATACTGGTCCAACGGGCAGCAGATCTTCAAAGTAAGCGTGGTGAGTTCAAGCCTTATGTCAATGGAGGAGTTCGACGGCTACTATGACCCCAATCTTCATGTTCCCTACGGCGGAACAATAACTGGGATTCTTGAGCAGCAATCCGTCGCGGCGTTCCAGTCACCGCCTCTCTCCGTGGGTTCTTCCTATTCGTTTCTTCTGTCGGGTTTCGGTCCGCAAAATGAACCGGCATTCTACGGCGGTGTTCTGAGCGGGAGTTCGTACACTTTCACCATGGATCGGTCGATCGCAGGCGTGATTGATTCGATAGCGGGAGAAGTCAGCTTTAATTCCGTCGCCTCCGATTACAGCAGCGGGAATGTCGTGATTGGCCCGTATTCTTTAAGATATTATATTGTCGATTCCGGCCACTGGATTCTGATAGCGGGCGCGGGATCGACTGATGTTCCGGCAGGGCACTTGTACTTGCAACCCTCTGTCGCCGCGGCTCCGGCGGGCAGCTTTGGGTTTACCGAGGCGGGCGCAACGCCGCTGGCCCAAGGCAGTTCGCCGCTGGCGCTGGGAGGACTCTTCTCCTGCGATGCTCAGGGGAACGTAACCGGCTTGTTAGATGCGAACGTCAACGGCATCGTGAGTAGCGCCCCGGTGTCGGGAAGTATCTCCGTGACGTCGAACGGACGCGGCACTCTCACCTTGACTGGTGGGGTGGCCCAGGAATTTGCCGTTTATCCCACTGCGACGCATGGCGTCCTGATGCTGGAGTTGGATCCGCAGATGTCGGGGGTGGGAGTCGCATTGCCTCAGACCACTGGAGCCAGCGCCACGGCTTCCCTGTTTTCCGGCAACTACGCCGCCGCCTACCAAACGCTCGGGGAAATCAATGCTGCGAGTGGTGGAGTCGGCTCCTGGAACGATTTTCTGGGATGGCTCACCGCCGATGGCGTATCGAATCTTGCGGGATCGATGGCAGTGGATCAGTTCGACGAAAGTTCGCAGGCGTTCTGGACGCAAACGCCGGATGCTATCCTCACCGGCAGCTTTACCGCCGGTCCGCAGGGCCGCTTCACCGGATCGTTCTCCATTCCGCCGCTGGCCACATCGCAGCAAGTGTTTTACATCCTGAACAGCTCTACGGTGCTCTCCTTGGGACTGGATTCCGGACCCTCCACGGGCACTCTGCAACTGCAGCAATTCTGAGATTTTTCACTTTGATCGGCGAGCGGGAAATCCGCCAGAGCGCTTGATCCTCCTATTCAGCAAGCCTTCTTAATCCAGCCTGTGCCGGCGTTCGTTCGCTGCCGCTCGACACAGTCGCGCTACTAGACACAAGCAATCGTGGAGACAATTTAGATGAATCGTAAATCGGTCAGGTACCGCCCGGCCAGGTATTCAAGACCCACGCACTCAGGGCTCGGGCTGCTTCTGCTGGTTTTGTGCGGACTTTCGTCCCTGCTGTCTACCGGATGCAGCCCAACAAAAAGCGCGCCGACGACCATTGCGTTTGCGCAGGGGCAGATGGCTCCTCCGTCTTCCGTCGCGGCGAATTCGACGGCACAGTTCGCTGCCATCGTGACCAACGACCCAGACAACCTTGGGGTGAGTTGGCTGCTCACCTGTGCCAGCCCCACGGCTGCGGATTGTGGTTCCATCAGCCGCCACACTGCGAGTGGAGTTCCCGCTACCTTCATCGCTCCTGTTTCGACGCCGCCCGGGGGAACCGTTACCATCGAAGCCAACTCATCGGCCGTTCCGGCTCAGAGCGTTACAGCTACGATAACCATTACCCCGATCGTCTACGGCCCTATTTCCGTCGTTTTCTCGCCGCCTCCGCCTTCCTCAATAGCGACCAATACTTTGACGGGGATTTTCGTTATCGTGAACAACGATCATCTGGGCAGCAACGGAGAGCCGATGGGGTATACGCTGAGTGTTACGTGTGCTGCTCCTGGGACCTGTGGATCTTTCTTCGGATCAACCTACGGATCAACCTACTACGCTTCTCCCTTGGTAGTCCCGGCGGGGGGGACAGTAACATTTATCGCTACTTCTGTAGCCGATCCTACCCAGAGCGCCAGTGTTACGGTACCCATTACTCTTCCGACGGTTGCCATCGCGTTTGCGCAGATACCGCCCGCCTCGATCTCCGCGGGTTCCGCGACCAACTTCGCCGCCACGGTCACGGACGGCACGGCCGTGAGCCCGCTGGGGGTGGACTGGAGCGTTACTTGCGGCGCCACTGCGTGCGGCTCCTTCATTCCTCAACACACCGCGAGTGGCGTTATTACGAGCTATACCGCACCATCCGCGGTACCGCCCGGAGGGACGATCACCGTCACAGCTACAGCGACGGCGGATCCGACCATGCAGGCATCGGCGACACTCACAGTGACTCAAGTCACTTTGAACAATGTCCTCTTGAACGGACAGTACGCTTTCCTTTTGAGCGGTGTACAAGTTGAAGGCACTTCGGCCTTGGCGGGAAGCATAATCGCGGATGGCAACGGCAACATCACTGCCGGCGAGGAGAGCTTGCCCGGACAAACCTCTCTGGTCACTGGGATCACCGGCTCGTACTTCATCGGCAGCGATGGCCGGGGCACGATAACGCTTAATGGCCTTCCCGGGTATGGCTATGGCGGCTGGCTCAACGGACAACAGATATTTGCCATCGCGTTCGTCGATTCGACGCATGTATTCATGGAGGAGTTTGATGGCTCGGGCAACTATAACGCTAGCTCGAATCCCAACGTGGGGCCGTGGTACGGCAGCACGTCGCGTGGAGCGCTAGAACTTCAAACCCCGGGCGATTTCAGCATTCCACCATCCGGTCCTTACGCCTTTGCCTGGTCCTATGGCGGTCCCCCATTTTCTGCAACGCCCTATGCAGCTTATTACGGGGGGGCGCTGAATGCGGACGCCGCGGGCAATATCACGACTTTCTACATGGACCGTTATGTCGATGGCACCACCGGTTCTATAGTGAGCGGCACCTACGGTCCGCAGTCCTTCGGAGGGGTTGACGGTTTTGGCTGCGGCACGGTTAATCTCGGTCCCTATTCCTTCAACTACTTCATGGTGGATTCCGGGCACATCATTGTTCTGGCGAGTTACAGTTCCGATCTCACGGGTCTGCCGGCTGGGCACATGTTTTCGCAGTCTTCGACCGCCCCCTCCCTCGCCGGCACGTACCTGTTCACCTTGGCCGGTTCAACTCCGAGCTATTCAGCCAATGGTGCTTCCGCAGTCGGTAGTTCTCCGCAGGCGATAGGCGGATGGTTCACGAGCGACTCGAGCGGAAATCTTACCGGCTACCTGGATACAAACAATGACGGCACGGTGGAGAGCGCACCGGTTTCCGGAACTCTCGCTGCAAGTGCCGTCAGCGGCCGTTGGACCGTGACCCTGAGCGGGGGCGGGGCTTCTCAATTCGCCGCCTATCCCACCCTCAGTCATGGCTGGCTCATGTTCCAACTCGACACCAGGAAATCGGGGACAGGCACAGCTTTGGTGCAAGCCCTTCCGTCCCCGACCTTCCAGGGAACCTATGCGGCCAGCGTTCAACAATTGGGGCTGGTTGACGGGGCGCGAAATTCTCAGGCAGTCGGGCTGCCCATTGGCACTTGGAGCGACGTTTCCGGCCAGATCATCGCCAGCGCTTCTTCGACCATCACGGGGACCGTTGATGTCGACCAAGTGAACGGATTGTTCCTCGGTCCCAGCGGAGACTTCTGGACGCAAACCCCCGGCGCATCCCTGACGGGTGACTTCACGGCTGGCGCACAGGGCCGATTTACCGGATCGCTCACCACCACTCAGCTGGGCACCATGGGGGTAATCCTCTATGTTGTCGACGACTCCACCGTGCTGCTCCTGGAAGGCGATGCAACCCCTGCCGTGGGCATTCTCCAATTGCAGAATTTCTAGTGGAAGACGGGGCCGGCCTGATTTGTGCGGCGCCCGCCATCAAAGCCTCCCAGCTTCTAGGCACGGCTGGGCCGCAGGCGCGACCGTCATAGAGCGATCTCAAGTTAAGGGTACTCGATCCGAGTTCGTCCGCTGCTTGGCTTCCCCGATCAAAATTTCGCCGAGCTATTTCCCGGCGCGGCCGGCCACGGTTGCGAAACCGCGGCCCGCCTCTTTTCCCCGGGATCAGATTGCCGCGGTTTACCTTGAACTTCGTTCCCCATTGTGCGCTTCGTTGCGCCGCTGGAACTTGCCGGCCGAGGAAGTTGAGGATATTGTTCAGGATGCCTTTGTTCGGCTGCTGGCCCGGGGTCCGGAAGATCTCAAGGCGGAAAACGCGCGATATTGGTTGTTTCGAGTCGCTCATAATCTGGCCATTGACCGGCAGCGGTCCGGGTGGAGGAACCTGGTAGATTCGCAAGCCGACTTCGACCTGCTGGTATCAGTGCGCCCCGGCCCGAATCCGGATCCGGAGAAGCTCTATTTGCACAGCGAGCAACGGCGAGTTGTGCAACACAATCTTGCCAAGCTCACCCCGCGCCAGCGTCATGCCATACATCTGCGGATTACCGGGCTCACCTACGAAGCGATCGCCTATCAACTGAAGGGCACCACTGGCAGCGTTGCCGAGCTGATCCGGCGCGGCCTCAAGCGCCTGGGAGGAAATTGAAATCAGCGGAAACCCTATCCGTCACGCCGGTTACGGGCGGGCATTTCGCGGAGGGGGTGGGGTGCCGCCAATGTTAAGACTTGATGAAGTTTCCTCCCCACGCGTGGAGAACGCACCCCTCGAATCGTCTTTCTAGTGCAAGAATGTTGATGAATCCCATAGGGATTCTAGTGATCGTGCGAGTGCATGGGCGGCAGCAATGCGCCTGCTTGCGGCGCATTTCCTCAACCCAGCAGATCAACCATCAATTCCGAAAGGGAGAATGAATATGAAACTAACGAAGTATTTATCAATTGTGGCACTCCTCCTGGCGTCGTTTGCCGCGCAACTCAATGCCCAAGTCCTGCAAGGCAACGTCGCAGGCGCCGCCAGCCTCTGGATCGAGGCGGGACAAGGCGCCGCGGCAGGCGGAAATTGCGCCTGGACTTCCAAAACCAAGGGTGTAACCTATACCCTCGACAGCCGGGTGCCTTCTCCCTACAACCAGGAGAACGGGAACCTCTGGGTTTCATGGTCACCGGGAACGGGTGGTAGCTGCGCCTCCCCAACCGCTAATTCACAGGTGTACGCTTACATCAGCCTGGATGCGGTGACCGGCAGCCGCTGCTTGTTTGCCCAGCCCCAGTGCACGCTCAATACGACGGCGGCGGCAGGCACGTCCGGCGCGAACCTGCTGCCTGGTGTCACCGATACCCCGTTGCCGTCAGGCGTTCTCTCCGCTTTCAACGGTCAAGCCATCAACATCGCAGCAACCGACCTGCTGCCGGCCGACGCCGAGTTTGCCGCGTATTCCACCCTGGCCCTTTGCGGTCCGTTGTCATCCGGCACACAGTTTGTCGGTCTGGGTTACGGCCCGGCAACGAGCGGGTATGGCACGACGATCAATAGTTTCTACAGCTCCGGCAGCTTCCACACGGTGAACTTCAACGTCTACGGCAACGATCCGATCACCGGCAGCCCCATCGGCTCTTATGTAATTACCCCGGTCGGCGCGGCTCCGATATTGGTTTTCGTGAACACTCTAGACGCCAGCGGATTTGGCTCTTCTGCATTCACGAACATCAACCGCGCGCAACTGGGGTTGATCTTCGGCGGAATTTTCGTTCGTACCGCCGACGTGCTGCCCCAGGCATTTGCCGGTACCGGCGCCTCCTATGCCGGAATCACCGCTCTGGTTCGGGAGCCTCTCGCAGGAATCTACAACACCTTTGACCACTCGATTCCGAACAACAAAGAGATCTACCGGTCGCAGGAATCCGGCAACTGCAACACCGGCTCCTACGGCGTTATCTCCAATCCGCTGAATCTGTCACGCACAGTCGGCACCACCACCGGCTACCGCAACCGCGTGATTGGGTCTACCGAAATGATCGCTGAAGCGCAAGTGGTCCAGGACTCCATTGGATATGCGTATTGGAGCTCCGGGAACTTTGCCGGCGTGACCAACATCAAGTACTTGGCCGTGGATGGAGTCGATCCCCTTCTCAACGCCTACACGAACGGTGAGATTCCGGAAACCGGGAACGGTCTGCTACCCAGCGTCACCTTGAGTCACGTGGCGGACGGAGCGTATCCGATCTGGTCCGAGGAGCGTTTCATCAGCTACTCCGCGGGCGCGACGGCGGCGGCAAATCTGTCGGCGTTCGCGCAAAACCTGGTCTCGTTTGGGGCCGGGGCCACGCAGCCTGATTTCATTATCTCCCCGAATCTGGCCGTTTTCCACTCCCACTATGCTCCTGTGTTTGTCAACTTTAACGCTACCAACACGGCGTCCGACGGAACTAGGGTTTGCGGCGCAGGCAGCAATCCGGAAGACGGTGCCGATTCGGGCGGCCTGGTGTTCAGCCAGCAGGCGGGCGCCGACTTTTGCGTCCTGAAGAGCAACTATGGCGCTTCGGGTGGCGTAGGTCCCACCAACACGGCGTCCTTTGGCGTCCGCCAATAACCAATGAACCATTCACCGCTACTCCCCCAGAACACGTAAGGCGAGGGTAGACTGGCCAGCCGCCGGTCTACCCTTCTCCAATATTCGGCACCGCAAGCCTTCGATTGACTTCTCGGTATCTATGACCCTAACAACTGAAAAAAGAACTCCAAGTCGACGTGCCTTCATTTTTGTCGTGGGCGCGCTGATGCTTCTTCTTGCTTTTCTCCTCGCCGCCTCCGCCTCCGCACAGCAGGACCGAACCGACAAGCAGCATGAGAACGTGGCGGTAGAGGACTGGACAGCGCTGTCGGTCAACGGTCTAGGCTGGCAGCCGTTGCCGCCCATGCCGGGAGGGACGGTCGAGCGTCCCGAATTTACTCGTGAATTCGTCCGCCTGCAATGGCGCCGCGGCGATCCTGTCGATGTCTTTGTCGTCCTGCCCCATGGGGTCCGCAAGCCGCGTGTCATCCTATACCTCTACGGATTTCCGAACGATCAGACGAGGTTCACCAACGATCAGTGGTGCAAGGGCGCCATCGAAAAGGGATTCGCAGCGGTTGGTTTTGTTTCGGCGCTGACCGGCGAACGCTACCGTGGCCGGCCTATAAAAGAGTGGTTTGTCAGTGAGCTGCAGGAATCTCTGGGCACAACCACTCACGATGTGCAGATGATATTGAACTACCTGGAGCAACGAGGCGATCTGAATACGGAGCGGGTTGGCATGTACGCCCAAGGATCGGGCGCGAGCATTGCCATCCTGGCGGTTTCCGTGGATTCCAGGATTGCAGCCGTGGATCTGCTGAATCCCTGGGGCGATTGGCCAGATTGGCTCAAGCAGTCAGCTTTAGTACCGGAAAACGAGCGGCCGCCTTTCCTGCGTCCTGAATTCCTGGAAAAAGTTGCGCCGCTCGAGCCAGTCCGGATTCTGCCGAAATTGAACACGCAATTTGTCCGGCTACAACAGGTCGGGGAGGATGCGATTACGCCGGCGGCGGCGCGGGAGCGAATCGCCGCGGCACTTCCGAGCGGGGCGGAACTGCTGCAGAGCGAAAATTGGGCGGCTTACCGGAAAACCTGGGAAGAAAAGAAGCTTTGGAATTGGATCAAGGAGCAACTTGATCGCCCGCCAGTGCGTGTTTCGGCGCAACCTGGAAGATCGGGGGTCAATTAGCGGGGTCCTCCTCGACCCCCTTCTCGACCGGAGGTAGAAAAAATGGGGCCGAAGAATGGGGAAAAGAATCACGGTCGTATGCCCCTTCTGTGAGAGTAAAGACATACGTCCGTCCCGGGCTTCCATGTTCGGGCCTGCCGCACGCCTAAGGCGCGCTTTGACTTTTCGGCGTGCGTATCGCTGCCGCAACTGCGACGCCCTCTTCGCACCCTCCAGAACAATCTCATCGTAATCCGTGGTGACAAACACAAGTATCTAAGTAGACATACTTGACAATCGTGAAGGCCCATGCTACCCTCGCGTTCATTGTCGAGCGTGAGTACCGTTCTCCCGTGCTTCCCCTGTGGCTTAATTCGGGCGCGGCAGCTCATCGGTTTGATCGGCTCTCCCCACAGATTGTTGTCGTGCATCGATTGCAAGGAGACCCTAATGAGACCTGTCATTTTCGTGGTTGACGACGATCCGGCCATTTCCCGGCTTCTGCGCCACACGCTGGAGGCGGAAGGCTTCGGGGTGCGCATTTTTTCCACTGCCAGCTCTATCCTTGATCTGGCGCCGGGCATGAAGCCCGCTTTGTTCCTGCTCGACATGGTGCTGCCCGACAAGAACGGCCTGGATTTGTGCAGCGAAATCCGCCAGTCCCCGCACTGGGCGCAGACGCCCGTGATTTTCGTAACCGGAAAAGCTTCCGTGATGGACCGTGTGGCCGGGCTGCAACTGGCGGACGATTACATCGCCAAGCCTTTCAGCCCGCTGGAGCTTGTCGCGCGTGTGCAGGCGGTTTTGCGCCGGGCCGAGAAGCAGCAATCCCCGTCGCGGCTAACCATCGGCGATCTGGAATTAGACGGCGAGTCAATGGCGGTACAAGTTGGTGGCCAGTTGGTGAGCGTGACCGCCATGGAGTTCCGGTTGCTCGCCTATCTGGCTTTGAACATCGGAAAGACGTTCCGTCGCGACCAGCTTCTGGATGCGGTTTGGGATGCGCGTTTTGTCACGCCGCGCACCGTCGATGTCCATGTCCGCCGCTTGCGGGAGAAGATCGAGCCCCAGCCCGAAGCGCCCCGCTATCTTCAGACCGTGCGGGGGAAGGGCTACCGTCTGGTTCCACAAGTTGTTCCGCAAGACGGGTCGGTCCCTTCCCGAGCGGGCGTGGGAAGAATCGTTCCCGTATACCCCGCAAGTATTGCAGTCTGAAAGCCAGCGGCACTTTCCCGCCTCACCCCACTCTCCGTGCGATTGGCACGCACGGTGCGCAGCACGCTGGCCAAATTCGTTTCCTCCTCACTTGCGCCCTGAAGCACGGCTTCGCAGAGGATCTGAAATGACAGCCAAACTTGCTTCGGTAGACGACCAGACTCTGGCGGGGGGTGAAGCCGCTGGTGCCATGGGCAGCGGGAGCATCGCTCCCCGCCGCGCTAGCGACGAGCCGCAGGGTGGCTTTATGCAATTCGGCTCTGGATACCCTCTGGCCCCACTTCGTCACAGATCTCCGCAATATACATTGACCCGCTGCAGGGCTTCGCAAAATTGCCGTCGTACTCATGGACTGGGTTAGAAGCGTGGCATCGGCACGTCTTGTAGGGCTCAATCAATCAGTTGTCCAGAGCGGAACGGGTGGGATCCAGTGCAGGCGTGCCATAAGTGCGCCGTGTACTTCGATCCCATACGGTTGAGCGCGGCGTCAGAGCCGCGCCGCCGGCTTTGTTTGGCAGCCTTCAGTAAGTAGTCGGCTTGACGGGGCGGCCGCCATGGCTTATATACTCTTCTCCTCAGCTTGCTCGACGCGCATGCTCACGCTTCGCAAACGCGGCTTCACTTGACGGTAGCCCTCCAAAACGCCGGTCGGTCGTTGTAATCCCTTTGATAGTTGCACTTCGTTGGTGCAGCCTCTGCAACGAGGAGGAGTGTATGAATTTTCCGAACGTTCGCAGCAAGCCCATCTCTCTTGGTTTCCTGGTAGCCGGAGTAGTGATAGGAGTCTCCATTTGTATGTTCGGCGGAGATGTTTCAAAGCGGGTGCAGCCAAAGCAGGCGTCGTTCCAGATCAAGAATGAATTCAAGGTGCAACCGCCAAAAGGGGCCAAGACGGTGCGCATGTGGTTCGCAGTTCCTCAGGAAGACGCGGCATCTGTAATTCGTGAATTTCGAGTCACCGCCGATTTTTCAATCCAGTACTTCCGCGACGATTGGGGAAACCGCGTCGGATATGCGGAGGTCAACGCGCCCGCCGGTCCGATCACGATTCGTGAAGAGTTCGGTCTGACGCGCACGGAGATTCGGAACGACGTTGATCCCGCGAAGACGCGCCCACTCACCGATCAGGAACATGCGGCGCTGTTCGCCTACTTGCAACCTTCTACGCACGTAATCGTGAACGACCAAATCAAGTCGCTGTCCGCGTCCATCGTCGGCGGCGAGACGAATCCCATTCTCGCTGCCCGAAAGATTTATAACTGGACGCTGGAAAACGTCGATTACTGGGTCAAGGACCCGGACCATCTGAAGGCCTCTCCGGTGGGCAGCACGGAGTATTGCCTGAGGACGAAAACCGGCAATTGCACGGACTTTCATTCGCTGTTTGCGTCGCTGGCGATGGCGGCCGGGATTCCCACGCGCATGGTTTATGGTTCGCTTCTAAAGCCCACCTTGAACGGAGTGGAAATTGACGGGAGCTATCACTGCTGGATCCAGTTCTTCGCCCCGAACTACGGCTGGCTTCCTCTCGATGTCTCCCTGGCCAATATTTATGGCAAGGAGTTCCCGGTAACGGACAAGAATAAAAAGCTGGTGGAGCTGACGACGGCAACCGGTTACAAAGGCCTCGACCCGAGCAAAGTGGATTATTATTTTGGGAACCTCGATGAGAGGCGCGTAACGTGGTCAGCGGGGAGAGACCTCATCCTGCAGCCGCCGCAGGAAGATGGGCCGGTGAATGCGCTCGCGAAAATCTACGTCGAGATAGACGGCAAGCAATCGACGGATTGGACGCGCGAGTTCACTTACGCCGAGGCGACGAAATAGTTGTTCATCGTTGTTCGTTGGTCGCTGTTCGTTGGTCGTTAGCGCACGACGAGCGACCATCGACAAACGACGACGACCGATTTAAATTTATTTCAGAGAGGAGAACGCACGTGGAACTTTGGCGACCTGATCCTACTTTTTACCCTTCACCGAGAATGGCCATGCAAGCACCGCCGGAAAAGGTGGCATTTGTGGCCATGCTCAATGCCGAGAGCAATGGGCGTCCCGACGCGCTAGGCGTCGTCGATGTAGACCCTTCCTCCAAAACTTACGGCGGAATCGTCGGCCGCTTGGACATGCCCAATGCCGGCGATGAATTGCACCACTTCGGCTGGAACGCTTGCAGTGCTTGCCTGTGTCCCTACATGCCGCATCCGCATACGGAGCGGCGCTACCTGGTGGTCCCGGGCATCAAGTCCTCGCGAATTCATATCGTCGATACCAAGCCAGACCCGCGAAAGCCGAAGATCGTCAAGGTGATCGAGCCCAAAGTCCTCGCGGAACGGACTGGATACAGCCGCCCCCACACCGTCCATTGCGGTCCCGAAGGAATTTTCTGCAGCGCGCTTGGCTCTACTACAGGAGATGGCCCCGGCGGCATTTTCGTAATGGATCCGGAAAGTTTTGAGATTCTCGGCAAATGGGAAATCGAGCGTGGCTCCCAATATCTTGCTTACGACTTCTGGTGGCATTTGGGCCTGGACACCATGATCACCAGCGAATGGGGAACGCCGAATATGGTGGAGGCGGGCTTGAATCCCGACATTCTTTTGAAGGGCGGTTACGGCCACTCAATTCATGTGTGGGATCTGCGAAAGCGCCGCCACGTTCAAGAACTGGATTTAGGCGCCGAGCAACAAATGGCGCTGGAACTGCGGCCCGCCCATGACCCGAGTCGCGCCTACGGATTTCTCGGCGTGGTCGTTTCGCTCAAAGATTTGTCCGCTTCCATCTGGGTGTGGCATCGGGAGAATGGGAAATGGGGCGTGAAGAAAGTGATCGAGATTCCCGCCCAGCCGGCCGACCCCGAAAAGCTGCCGCCGATGCTCAAGGGATTCAAAGCCGTGCCGCCGCTGATCACCGATATCAATCTCTCACTCGATGATCGCTTCCTTTATATTTCCTGCTGGGGAACGGGAGAATTCCTGCAGTACGAGGTCAGCGATCCTTTTCACCCCAAAAAGACAGGTTCGGTGCATCTGGGCGGCATCGTGCGCCGCGCAGGCCACCCGAAGAAGCCCGGCGCGCCTCTAAATGGCGGGCCGCAGATGGTGGAAGTGAGCCGCGACGGACGGCGCGTCTATTTCACCAATTCGCTCTATAGTCCGTGGGACGCGCAATTCTATCCCGACGGAGTTCGTAGCTGGATGGTAAAGCTCGACGCCAAACCCGACGGCGGCATGGAGATTGACCCGAAATTCTTTCTTGAATTCGGGGATCTTCGCGGCCATCAGGTCCGACTGGAGGGTGGAGACGCGTCGTCCGATTCTTACTGCTACTCGTGAGCCACCTTACGCTATGGCCGTGGGTCGCGATCTTTCTTCTCGGGGCCTACCATGGCGTCAATCCCGGGATGGGTTGGCTATTTGCCGCCGCTCTTGGGATGCAGAAGAAGAGCGCTGTTGCGGTATGGCAATCGCTGGCGCCGATTGCCGTGGGACATTTCATAGCGATAGGGCTGGTCGTGGCCGCCGCCGTTGTTGCAGGTGCGGTATTGCCCTTGCAATACGTCAAGATCGCCGCCGCCTGCATTCTTCTTGCTTTTGGACTTCAGCGCTTAATTCGCAAGAGCCACCCCCGCTGGGGCGGAATGCAAATCGGGTTTCGCGATCTGTGTATTTGGTCCTTCCTGATGGCCTCCGCTCACGGCGCCGGTTTCATGCTGTTGCCGATCTTGCTGAAAATGTCAGCGTTGCACGGCGCGGCAGACCTGGGCGCTCCTGCGCCCCACCGCCACGGGGGCGCTTTCGAAGGGCCGTGGACGGCGCCCACGGCCCTGCTTGTACATACGCTGGGATATCTTCTCGTAACCGGACTGATCGCGTTGGTGGTCTACGAGAAGGTCGGTCTCCAGGTTCTACGAAGGGCCTGGGTGAATTTGGACCTGATCTGGGCTGTGGTACTCATTGTGACTGCCGGCTTTACGCTGCTGGTCCCCACATAGGTCTCCAGGTTGTTACGCGCCAGATAACCGGTCCAGAAACGGACTTCGAGGACCTTTGGGCTCGGTCCACGTTCGGTGGAATCACACTTCCCCCCAGCCGACTTATGGCCCGGGGATAACTTCCAGAATATCTGTGCTCCGGGCACAATCGCCAAAATGCACCGCACCGAGGTTCCCTGGGGTGCTTGCGATTGGGCTTGAACCTGCCAGTGCGGCACAAACCTTGCCACGAATCTGAAGGCAGCAGGCACATTCTCCATGAATCGCTTGACGAACGCGGTTCGAAAGAAGGCATGGCTGGTTCGCCACGCCTTGATCTTTCCACGCTGCCCGCAAGTCTGACTAACATTGGAAGAAATAGTAAAGTGTCGCTTTGCTCCAGTTTCGTCATTACACTATTGCGCGAATGCTACCTGTGCTTGAGTGACCGCCTCGAGCCGCAACAGCGTTCTTGTAGCGATCATTCTACATTTGCAATTCTGTTAGGCTGCGTGTTGGAACTCCGTTATTTTGACTAGATGCGGTAGCTCAGGTTGTTGGCAGGTTGTAAACAGCACAGCGGAAGGTCCAAGCGCGCTGGACGTCGCGAACTCTTGCGGCTCGACGGCGGCGAGATTGGCAGTCTGCAGCGAACTTAGCGCTCGAAGTGGAGCGTTCCTCTCAGCTTTCATGACCGTGGACTCTGGATCGGCGTAGATAACATGTTGGCTCCATTCAGAGAAACAGTAAAAATCTGAACCTCACTGCCTTATACCCTCCGCCGATCTTCTGACACTGTTCGTCTTCGATAGTCCAACCCTCCGACCGTGTGAAAAGCGACACGCTGTTTCACACTTGAGATTCTACATTTCGCAGATTGGTGCGGGCTGTTCAAAACTGCTCGGTATATCGAAGACAATTCTGAAACTGCCAGCCCTGTTCCAAATTGACCTGTAATCCCTCTGGACTCGTGACATCGTGCAAGTATGCATAAAAACGATCCCAAGCAAGAATCCAACCAAGCGACACTCGCTCGCGTCAAAAAGGAAATGGATGAGCCGCGCATGGCTGAATCCACGCGAGAAGAAGACATCAACCAGACCACGCGCCAGAAGCTGGAAAAGCTGCCATAATCCAACGTGGTAAAGAGTCCCGGCGGCCCGTCCGTGCGCATTAGGGATGCTCCGAGAGGAGAAACAATAATGGCGGAGCTAACCAAGCCAGCTCGTGATCAGATATCCGCAACCAAGTTCGCTTTCCCCAAGCAACGCAAGGAACCACCGATGCGCCCAGATTATCCATTTCCATCGGACGCTGCTGTGGGCAAGTGGTTCAATATTTCCGCGCCCAATGATATTGTGCAGCGCTTAGGCGGGCGTATTCCTTTATTTGGAGGCCGATGGAACCCGAATGCACTGAATTTCGCGGTAAACACACACCACGGGATGTTTGGGGCTCACAGCGCGTTACATAACGATGCAGCTACGAGGACCGACTGGGAAGGAGACATTCGTGGTGGTCCGATCGGTCCTTCCGGACCTGATAACGGGGAAAATAAAGGAAACAGCGGAGACAACGGAGCACAACCGAAACCCCCGGTGCCTGCTAATACCAGGCCAGATAATATCGCTACAGGGCCCGTAGAGGAAGGTATTCATCACGTTCGCGGCTTTTGCAGTTTTGTTTTTCCCGGAGTACAGAGCCCGTCACGATGAAAAACGCGTACACAATCGCGCTGCTGGTGGCCGTGACAGCTTTGCCGACGTGGGCGAAGCCTTGGCACAACGTGTTTGTTTTGCCTTCGGGCTACATCGGTTGGGTGCAAGTGGCCTTTGGTGACCTCGGGGCGTCCCTTCCGCCCAAGGAGAAAAAGGTGCTGAGATTTGAAGTGGGCGAGTCCGGTGTTGTCAGAACACGCATGTTACCGGTGTGGTTTGACTCACGTGACGAGTTTTTCTATCGCATTAGAGACGACCGTGGCGCAGAAAAGCTTGTGCCGGTCCCAGCCGAGTATGTGATCGACTACGCGTATGAGGGCGGATTCAACGTCAGCGGAACTCCAGATGGTTCGCCCGGTACCGCTTCCTGGTTTTTCTTCATTGGCCCTCCCAGCATCAGGGAGAAAGTGCCCTGGGCAGACATCAGGAAGGAGAAGGGTTTCGGGCACCGAATGCTTCCGCCGCAAACCTACCCTGTACCGGGACGAATGGGGAAGTCAAATCCGCAGTGAGTACTTTCTCCACGTTCGCGAAGTTGTTGGAAAATGCCTCTCACGTACGCAACGCTGCCGCGCGCTTCAAGCAGGTGAAGGGCGTTACGGAAGCGGAACGTCGTGCGGCGTGGAAGCGAATCCAGTCGGCCGCAAAGCGATATGGAGTGGAACTTGAAGGGTCCGACTAGCGCGAACACGCCACGACCCGGCACGGCCACGTGAGCCGGCTCTTCTAGTCTGACGGTGGGGGCGAAGGTCCAATGAAGGAAGACCATGCGCCACAGGCCAGCTCGGCCATCGGCGACGTGGTGGCCAAGACCGAGGCCCCCAAGCTTCACAAGCGGCATCGTGCGGTCGTCATTCAAACTTCAGCCGTCGCTCCACATCGTCCGGTCGCGTACTTGAGTTCCCGCCAAAGTGAGCGCTTTTGAGCAGACACGCCCCGAAAAAGTTTTTATTCTGATTGGATATTGGGATTCCAGACTGGAAGCTCTTGGGTAAACTGTCAGCCCACTCGGGATTCCAAAATGTGTCTTGCTGAACTCTACATAACGTCAAGAACGATAAGGAGAAACCAAATGAACCAGAGCACGAAGGACGAAATCAAAGGCAATATGCATGAGGCGAAGGGCAGCGTCAAAGAGAAGGCGGGCCAGGTCACCAATAACCCCAACCTGACTGCCGAAGGCCAAAATGAAAAGCTCGCCGGCAAAGTTCAAAAGAAAGTGGGGCAGATTGAAAAGGTATTGGAGAAGTAAGTGAGCGCGGCGCAGTGGCGCTCATGGGTAGCACCGGGCTCTGCGTATCGGACAGAGAGTAATGACTCCCGCGGCGCTGCCATTTCCGGTTTAACGTTCAGAGGAAAGGAATCCACGTGTTGATATTGATTATCATCTTGGTGTTGGTTTTAGGGGGCGGTGGAGGGTACTACGGCCATAGCCGCTGGGGTTATGGTGGGGGTGCGGGCATCGGGCTGGGCACCATATTGTTGATCCTCCTCGTAGCCTACATGTTGGGGATCTTCCACTAAGGCGAAGCCCGCCACCCGACGTTCTACAAGGATCAATCCTCATTTGCGGCTCGAGATTCAGACGGAGCTGTCGTCGTGGAATGGTAGCGGACCCGTGCCGTGCATGACAGCGCCAACCCGTCGCTCCGAGTTCCAATCGGTCGTGCAACTGTATATGCTCTGAACCGATGAGTTCGGGCAGGCAGGGGAAGAACGGAGCATCTTTGTCAGCAAGCGACGCTCGATTCTTTCACCGTACTGGCCTCGTCTGCCCGCGAAATGTCAGATCCCCGTGCAGGGTCCATCGTGCTTGGCCGACAGATTCCGCTCCTTTGGACTTGAACGCAAACTGATGATCCTCACTGTCGAGATGGATGTGTCGGAATCACTCAATTGGGTCTTTCGGCTTCGGTCTGACGATGATCTTCACGGCTGCGCCCCTTTTTAAGGAGACCGCTTTGAGGCCCGGCTGACTTCATAATGTTCTACATTGGGCGCTGGATCGATGAGGCACTCAAGGTCATATGGGTAATACCGGGCCTGTTCAATGTTAGCGCCTGCGTACGCCACCATAGCTTGACGCGAGTTCCAGAACGAAAGCAAAACAAACTGTAGTTGTGCCTCCTCTGTCCGACGCAGCAGATAGATAGCGCGAATGCCGGGATAGGTTTGATAGTCTCGAAAGCCGAAGTCAACCAGATAGTGAAAGTACGCGTCGGCCTTCTCGCTGGGCACTGCCCCCCGCCAGGCACGGGCAATCATGTTCTCGTCTTCCCCACTGCGTCCGGGAGTCGGCCTGAATGGATCGGGCGAGCTATCCGAGTACACCTCGTAGTGCCGTACATGGGGTTCCATTTCTATCAAGTAGTCAGAGTCGAAGTCATAATATTTGGCCATGTTGTAGTCGTCCCCAGCGAAACGTTGGATGGCCTCGGTGTCGTCCCAGAATGTCAGCATCTGGAAATGCTTTGCATCTCCTTCGGCGCGGTGCAAACACCACGCGCCTCGATTTCCTTGCGTCGCCAGATACTCGGGAAGCGCAATCCTCCGCATAGGATCAAGTATTCACTGCCTTTCGAAACCGGAACTGCCCCGTGCCATATTCGAGCGATCATGTAGCCCTCCCGTCAAGCGAGCGAACTCCGAGGAGAACATTCTCCAGCAACGACACCCAATGCTCCGGCAAGTCACTGCTTATGTGGGCGGAACAAGAGATCAAACCACGGCTTCCAGGTTCTGCCGCCGTCGGTCGAGGTTACCGCGGTCTCACGAACGCCTCCGTTAACAGGCTTCCAGTTGCCACGTACGTGCCTCTCTTTCCCATCCGCAGTGTGATCCACGCCGCTTAGAACCATTTCCCCCGCCCGCAGACCGCCTTCGATCGCGAGCATCTCACCGCGATTCGTCACCCAGCTTTGGTGCCAGATGCTTCTCGACGCGTCGTAGATACTGAAACTCTGACCCTTGTGTCCGTCCGCGCCTTCATAATCCTCACGCAAAACGCACCCGTCGAGTATGAGATCCACCCGGGTGCGAGCGACCTTGGTGGTGGGGTTGGCAACGTCAAACGCGTCCCAATCACCGATCCAGAAATCAAACTGCCGGTACTCGGGCGCGAAACAGAAGGCGGGGTTGGTGGACTCTGCTGCTGTAGGAACCAAACCAGTCGCTAGGACTTGTCTCGCGGCGCAGAAGAGGAAAATAGCAACAATACAGAGCTTAAACCTTGGACCGATCAGCAGGTTCATGCGGCCTCTCTAGACGATTAAGATTGAGATACCTTTAGATCTTCAGCAGTATCGTCGTCTATTATCTGTCGCTCACAGGGCAGGATTTCCTCCGGTGAACCATAGCCACGATCGTATGCTCGATTCGAGACCGTATATGTCTTCAACTCGCTCCCGTTCCACCGACTGGAAATCGGTGGCCTGCCGCAGGAACAGAGCAGTTTGTATCCCTCTGAAGGTTCAGTAAGGATGGGTACGAGGTACGAGCCGTTACGGTAAGGACTAAAGCCAATCAGATATCGAGTGAAACATTCCGGACACTCGATGCAATGTCGAATACGCGCCGGCATACGGATTGCCCCTCAAGCTAAACCCGTAGATCGAATCAGATTGGACGTTTACGGCCGCCTCTCCGGTCGCGCCCAGTGTCGCGCTTGTCTCTGCGTGCAGTGTTCTCGGCCAATCCATGCTTTCTTGCCAGTCGGAACAGCGAGGGCAGAATTCACCTGCTCCCGATGTTCTTCCCTGGAAAGGCTAGATTCCATCGGGCACTCGGTGTCGATCACAATAGCTCCGATCGCGAAACAACGTCGGACGTTTGCGGACTCGATTCGTTTCAGACTGGACATTTTCGGACTTCATTCCTTGGGAGGAGCGCTGTCCGAAAACGTCCAGTCTGTCAGCCGGAATCGACTATCATGAGTCGCGGAACCTATGAACCTGGTAGCCACGAAAGTACATTAACCATGAATCTGGATTGGCAGATCTGTTCGCGAGCCAGAATGACGCGTGATGCGCGCTTCGACGGCAAGTTTTTCATAGCTGTGCTTAGCACGAAAATCTACTGTCGTCCGATTTGTCCCGTGCGCTTATTGAAAGAGAGCAGTGTCCGTTACTACCCAACCGCCGCGGCCGCAGCCGAAGCGGGCTTTCGCCCCTGCCTCCGGTGCCGGCCGGAAAGCTGCCCCGGAACTCCTGCATGGCTGGGAACCTCAAGCACCGTTTCACGGGCTTTGCGGCTGATCGGTGAGAGTGGCCTCGAAGACGGCGGAGTAGAGGTTCTTGCCGAGCATCTGGGAATTGGTTCGCGTCATCTTCGCCGCCTTTTCCTGCGGCATCTGGGAGCAACTCCGATTGCGGTGGCTCATACCCGCCGCCTGCACTTTGCGAAAAAGCTTATCGACGAAACGAGTCTGCCCATGAATCAAATTGCGCTCGCTTCCGGCTTCGGTTGCGTGCGGCGATTCAATGCGGGCATCCGCAAGGTCTACAACCGAACCCCGACTCAAATCAGGCGTCTGGCGCGACAGAAGGAAATCCAGTCACAAAATCAGTACCTCTTCCGGCTTCACTTCCGGCCTCCTTATCACTGGGAGGGTATTCTGGCGTTTCTCGCCGCGCGCGCCACGCCCGGCCTCGAAGTAGTGGAGCTGGGAAGTTATCGCCGCACCATTTCCTGGAATGGCCGCGACGGCTATTTTGAGGTTTCACCCGATCCAGGGCGCGACGCACTGGTCGTGCGGATTGAGTTTAGCGATCCCTACTCCCTCTTCTTCATCATTGAGCGCATCCGTGCGATGTTTGATTTGAACGCGGATTGGGAGGCCATCGTTAAGAATCTGAGAACCGACCCGTTGTTAGGAGGGCCGGTTGAGGCCGATCCGGGGCTCCGAGTTCCGGGATGCTGGAATGGCTTCGAACTCGCAACGCGTGCGATTCTCGGCCAGCAGATCACCGTCAAGGGAGCAAATCTTCTGGCCGGCCGGATGGTAAGCCGTTTCGGGAAGCCGTTCTCCGCCGCCAAGGGCCTCACTCATCTTTTCCCGCAGCCCGAAGTTCTTGCCGATGCGAAGCTTACCAACATTGGCCTGCCCAGTGCGCGGGCCGAAACCATTCGAGCTCTCGCCCGCGCGGTTTGCGATGGGCGGATCAGCTTTGAGGGAGTCGTGGACTCCGATGCCTTCCTGCATCGACTGTGTGAAATTCCCGGTATTGGGAAATGGACGGCACAGTACGTGGCCATGCGAGCGCTGGCGGAACCCGACGCTTTTCCAGTCGGCGATCTCGGCCTTCTGCGCGCTGTGGCGCTAGGGAGTTCTCGCGAGCTCGAGCAGCGTGCCGAATCGTGGCGGCCCTGGCGAGCCTACGCGGCCATGTATCTCTGGAGAATCGCGAGCCAAAGGAGCGCCTCACGGAAACAAAGCGTTCTCTCGCCAGACCCAAAAGGAGACCATTGCAAGTACCGGTTCGCATCAGCACGTCTCAATTGAAGGCTATGCTCGATATTTTTTCACTCAATGGGTTGAGCCAATCTCATGAACGGGCTTGGTGACTCTAATCCCAACTTGCCAGCCTAAATTTCAGAGATTCTTTATGCACAGTTTTGCGCAAAACCTGTGAAGGGTGCCGTTTCAGCCTTTTCGGCCTCCACCCAGTGCCTTATTTTGCGCGATTTCCGACCAGCCAGAGCTAACGCCGCAGCACTGCGCGCATTACCTGCGGTAGCGCTGGGTCAACTGCTGGAAGCGCGGGTCCGTGCGCAGGGAAGAGAAGTACGGGCTGGCATCGAGTGCGACAAAATCATGAAACCCTGCGTCGAAAGCTTCTTGCAACGTGGCGAGAGCTTTTTCTTTATCGCCGTGAGCCGCATAGGCCGCACTCAGCCAGAAATAATTGATGCCCGCCGGTCGAGCGCTCTTTGACAGGTAGGCCAGCGCTTTGTCGTAGTCTCCTTGCGCCAGATAGACTTGGCCCAACCCCAGGTCCGGAAAGGAATCTGCCGGGTCTGTCCGCGAGTGCTCGAATGCGGCAATAGCCTCGGTATAGCGCTTCTGGAACATAAGGGCACGACCCAAGTGATAGTAGGTTTTAGGGTACAGCGCGGGTTCCAAACGCAGGGATTCCCGCGCAGCCTTCTCGGCGCCGGCAGCGTCCGGCGGCTGTTCATATCCCAGCGCCCACGAAAGCAGATCCCAAGCATAGCTATTCCCCGGATCCAATTCCGTAGCGGTGCGAAACTCCCGCGCGGCGTCTGCATAGTCGTACTTGTCGGCACTGACCGTTCCCAGTGCCATGTGGGTTTCGGCCAACTGCGGGTCGATGGCCAGGGCGCGCTGGGCGAACTGCTCGGCGCGCTGCAGGTGAGAAGGATTCGCGTCGAGATTGCGATAGATCTGCCCTTCGACAAATGACAGCCCGGCGAGGGCCAAAGGGTAATCCGGGTCCGACTGAAGCGCTTGTTCGAAATCCCGGCGCGCCGCTTCCACTTTGTCGCGCCGGTCAGAAAACTGGACCAATGCGTGACCTCGCAGATATGCGTCGTAGGCTTGAGGATTCTGCGTGTAACGATGCTGAATGGCCTGGTGTTCCTGAGGAGTGAGCTTGAGGTTGAGCGACCCCGCAATCTTCAGGGCAGTTTGCTCTTGCAGGGAAAAGACATCTTTCATTTCTCCGACGAAATCATCAGCCCACACCTGGAACCCGGAAGTTGAATCGATCAAATGCACGTTAATCCTCACCTGATCGGCCGCTTTTCGTACGCTTCCCTCGAGCAGATAACGGACGCCAAGCGCTTTCCCGATCTCCGCGGCACTTTTGTCAGTTGCTTTCAATGCAGCGACTGAAGAATGCGAAGCGACGTCGATTCCCTGAATCTTCGAGAGCTTGGTGGTGATTTCATCGGTCATTCCGTCGCTGAAGTAAGCGCTGTCCGGCTCCGCGCTCAGGTTTTGCAGCGGAAGGACGGCAAGGGACGGCTTGATGGCAGCGGCTCCGGATTGCGCCGAAGAATGTTTCCCATACCAGGCGATTGCGCCAATCGCAAGCAGCAAAGCCAGCACCGCCGCGCCGGCGAAGACGATTCTCCGCTTCGATCGTGGATGCGCCGCGGTCTGCGTGTCCACGGAAGATGTTCGTCCCGAGTCCGTGCCCCGCTGGATGCGCTTCAAATCCGCGCGCAGCTCGGCCGCGGACTGGTAGCGCAGCCCCCGGTCCTTTTCCAGAGACTTTTCCAGGACATGCTCGAACGCAACCGGCAGCGCCGGATTCAATCGCAGCGCTGAAGTCGGTGCCCGATTCATGATCCCGTCGAAGATCACCCCGGTACTCTCACCACTAAAAGGCAATGTTCCTGTTGCCATCTCGTATAGGACAACGCCGAAGGAGAACAAGTCGGTGCGGCCATCGAGTTCCTTGGCTCGCACCTGCTCCGGCGACATATAGGCAACCGTCCCGAGAGTAGAACCGGGGCTCGTCAGGTGTTGTTCGTCGACGGCGGTCATCGTGTTCGCCGAGGCGATCTGGCTCGAAGAACTGCCCGGTTGTGCGACCTTCGCCAACCCAAAGTCGAGAATCTTGGCGTGCCCGCGTTCAGTGACAAAAATATTGGCAGGCTTAATGTCGCGATGAACGATCCCCTTGGACTGCGCGGCGTCCAAACCGTCGGCAATCTCAAGTGCTAGGGAGAGGACGGTTTCGTTTTCCAACGGCTTTCCCGCGATGAGATGTTTCAGCGTCACGCCGTCCAGAAATTCCATGGCGATGAACGACTGTTCACCGTGTTTGCCGATTTCGTAGATGGTGCAAATATTGGGGTGATTGAGAGCGGACGCGGCTCTCGCTTCCCGGCGAAAGCGTTCCAGGGCTTGCGGGTCTTTCGACAGTTCATCGGGCAAGAATTTGAGGGCAACGAAGCGGCCAAGCTCGGTGTCCTCAGCCTTGTACACTACGCCCATGCCGCCGCCACCAAGCTTCTCGATGATGCGGTAGTGCGAGATGGTCTGGCCGATCATTAGAAGACGCGTGGCTTTTGAGTCGCTTCATCTTACGGACGCGCCAGCGGCACGTCAACGAATGGTGGCTCTGACACGGTCGCGTCGAATCTCTCCCGGTTTGTCGGCCAACCGGAAATTGGCCGATTGTTTCCGGTTTGCCCCTGACTCGCCCACCATGCGCTAACGCCTTCCGCAAACGTAAAAAGGCCGAACGACGCCGCCCTGATCGGACGCCACAAGGTCGCGCAGGCACTCTGCGACCATGACCTAGAAGTTATGGTAGGATGCGATGTCTCTACGGCGATTTGTGGACGGTCGATTTTCGCTGACGAGGCGCGAACGCACCGCCCGGTGTCAGATTCCAGGAACAGATGAGCTCAATTAACCAGGCAAATCATTATGAGGGACTGACATTGCGTCAGGCGGCGCTGATCGCCGGTTTTGGCTACCTGCTGAATCCTGTCACGACTGCCGAGTTTTCTATCATGCCAAAGCTGGTTATTGCGGGCAACATCGAACAAACCGCTCAGAACATTGTCGCCCACGGGGGGCTCTTTGTTGGTGCAATATTCTGCTACCTGATCAGCTTTATCGGTGACGTGGTTATCGCCTGGGCGCTCTATGTCTTGCTTGCGCCGGTAAACCGATCGGTGTCATTGCTTACCGCGTGGTTCAGGTTGATGTATACAGCGGTCGCTCTCTTCGGCCTGCTAAACCTGGTGACCGTTTATCGCCTGCTGCATACACCCGACTACCTGACGGCCTTTGGGTCCGGTCAGCTGCATGCCCAGGTTCAGCTTCTGCTCAATTCGTTTCGCTACGATTGGTCGGTGGGTTTGGTGCTTTTTGGGATTCATCTTGTTCTGTTGGGCTGCTTGATTTATCGCTCTGGCTACATCCCCAGGATATTGGGAATTTTGTTGGTAATCGATGGATTGGGCTGGATGATCGATAGTTCGAGGCCGTACCTGTTTCCGAACGCCCATCTTGGATTCCTCTTTGTCACGTTCCTCGGGGAATTGTTCTTCATGCTTTGGCTCTTGATCAGGGGCTGGAAGATTCGGGAGCCGGCGTTTTGATGTGGCGCTACATGGGTTAGTACCGAAAAGGCCGGGCCAAACCCGGCGACGGCTTCTTTATGGCTGTACGCGCGGCGTGGGGGGTAGTGGAAATCCCGAACCTGCAGCGGCTGCTGCATTTTATCTGTGAGCGCGGCTTCGAGCACCACGTAGCCGCCAATCTCTCGACCGCTGCGTCGGCGGTGCATGAGGCTACGACCCGCTATCTGGGTTGGGACATGCACTGGCATGGTCGCGACAACGGAGACTGCTGATGGCCATCGTAGCGGGAGTCGACTTCGGAACCCTGAGCGTTCGCGTTTCTCTGGTCGACAGCGAACGGGGCCTGATCGAGTCCGCCATCGCGGAGTACCCGCTGCACCGCAAGCGCGAAGATCCGGAATACGCCACCCAATCCCATGATGATCACATGCGGGCCCTGGCTTCGGCGACGCGCGAGGCCTTGAAGAAGGCCGGCATCGCAGGAGATCAAGTGCAGGCCATCGCGCTCGATACCACGGGTTCCTCGGTGATTCCGGTGGGCAAAGACCTTCAGCCCCTGGGCGAGTACTACCTGTGGTGCGACCACCGCGCTAAAGGCGAGGCCGCCGAGATCACCAAGGCGGCACGCCGCGAGGGGCTCGAGGCGATCAAGTGGTGCGGCGGTGTGTACTCGTCGGAGTGGGGGTTTTCCAAGCTGTTGCACTGGCTCCGGCACAACCCGGAGAAGCGATCGGAGTTTGTCTCCGCCTTCGAGCATTGTGACATGGTGGCGGCCACGCTTTGTGGCATTACCGATCCGAAGAAAGGAAAGCGCAGCATCTGCGCCATGGGGCACAAGTGGCTGTGGAACGCGCAACTGGGTGGCCTTCCCCCGGAGAACTTTCTAGTGAAGGTGGATCCTCTATTGCAGGGAGTTCGCGACAAACTGGATGGCGAGTACGCTACCTCCGATCAGATCGCCGGTACCCTTTCGCTATTCTGGGCTGAGAAACTAGGGCTGAAGGCGGGCATACCGATCCCGGTAGGAGCCTTCGACGCGCACTGGGATGCTGTTGGCGCCGGCTGCCGAACCGATGACATGGTGAACGTCATCGGCACATCGACTTGCATCATCGGAATCACTCCTTCGATTAACCTGGTGCCCGGAGTTTGCGGAGTTGTGCAAGGCAGTGTGCATCCTCTGCGCACCGGAATCGAAGCCGGACTCTCTGCCGTGGGAGACATATTCAGCGCCATCGCTTCGCGTGCCGGAAGCGATGTGAAGACGCTGAGCATCGGCCTTGAAAAGTATCGAGCAGGGCAAACTGGTTTACTGCGCATGACCTGGGACAACGGCGACCGCACCGTGCTGGTGAACCCCAACCTGCGCGGGGTTACGCTGGGATGGAACCTGCAGAGCACGGCTCAGGACGAACTCTTCGCCGCGATCGAAGGCACGGCGTTTCACACCCGCGTGATCCTTGACCGCATGGCTGGGCATGGCGTACACATCAAACGCGTGATCAATGCCGGAGGCATTCCGCAGAAGAACGACGTCCTGAACCAGGTCTATGCCAACGTGCTGGGACGTCCGGTGCTGGTTCCGGGCAAGAGCGTAGTCGGTCTGGGAGCTGCAATCTTTGCTTTCCTGGCTGCGGGAACTTTCAAGACCATCGAGGAAGCGCAGGATAAGATTTGCCCTTCCCACCGGACGTTCCTGCCGCATGATTCGGCGCAACGTACTTACGACCATCTGTACCCTTTCTATAGCCGGCTGTATTTTACTTTGGGCCAGCCGGGCAGCGACGGTCTAGGAGACATCCTGCCGGCATTAATCGCCGTGGCGGAGGCTGCTGTAGAGGAAGGAATCTGACCACAGTAAACGTTTGCCATCGCAAACGGCAACTACGATGCAAGAGCACGCGACCCGCTGCATCTACTGCCCTGTCAACCCATACACATCCAGTTCGCCCTGCGGATTCACCGCGCTCACCGGATCATGCCCGGTCGCAATGTAAACCTTCCCATTCGCCACAATCGGCGAGGTAAATTTGATTCCGTACCCGGGCGTGTCTCCGGAATTCGCCCCACTGTTGTACAGTTCAGTCGCCAGATTGCTGGCATCATAGGCACGAAGGATTGCTGTAGTCTGCGTACCCGCGCCTTGAATAGGATCTCCGTGATCGATCATCCACAGTATTCCGTTCGCCGTGCCGCTAGCCGAAAGGAATGGCGTCGTGCCGTAGCTGCTTTCTAGAATGTTGGGCGAACTCTCGACTCCCGGCGTCAATAGTCCTGAATACGCAAACTGTCTCACCCCTCCCGGCACACCCGACATGGTCGGAGTCACCCCCAAATACACAGAGCCGTTAAAGTACGCGGCCGTCCCGAAGATCTCATAGGAATTGATATCCGTGGTCCAGGTGTTTCCCTGGTTGTCGGTGCAGCTCGCCGAATATGGTGGCGCCAGATCGGCCTCGAACCAAAGGGTCTGCGTCGCGCCCGCATCGTTGGGCTGCTCTCCGCCCAGCCCAGCCGTATTTACCAGATAAAGCTTCCCGGTTTTTCCTCCCGCCAGCGCTTCCGTGCTACCCGGAATCAGCAGCAATCCGCCCGCCGCCAGGTCCGAATCTTTGCAATCCATGAACTCATAATCGTAGGGCGTGAAGTGGTCGAGCAAATTGAGTTGCGGGTCAAACTTCAGCACCGAATCGCCAAACGCCGTCAACCCGTCATAGGGTCCGTTCCCCGTCGTGATATAGACGTTCCCGCTGCTGTCGGCAGCCGGACCACCGCCACCCATCCACACGCCCCCAGCCCCGCCATACGTGCCCTCGCCGTTCAGGTTGGGGCTCGCGTTGAAGACTCCCGTCTGGGTCAGGGTCTGCTCATCGTAGGCCAGCAACCACCCGCTGTGGCACGCGCCAAATCCAATGAACACCGTGCCATTGGCCACGAGCAGCGCCGCCCGCTGCAGGCACGACGTTGTCAGAGTCACCACTCCGTTTACCGAATCCGAGTTCGTTCCAGGCACCGACGCCTGAATCGTGACGGGACCGCCGAACTTTTCCGCCCCGCTGGTGATACCCAGCGCATGCAGCCGAAAAGTTCCGCCGCTCGCCGAAGACGTTTCCGTCGAAACCACATACATCGTATTTGACGTCAAATCGATCGCCGGCGTTGAAGTGATCCCCTGATAAGGCAGTATGGAACCGCCCGTAAGCGGCGTTTCCCCGCTTTGCAGCAGCGAAACCTGCCATAACGGTGTGCCGCTGCCATAGGTATCGGCGTCGAAGGCGTACACGCTGTCGTTTTCCGTGGCCACCAATACTAGGTTGTGGGCACTGCCAGTGATGGTCACATTCGACACCAGCAGCGGCTGCCCATACACATAACCATCCACCAGATAAGAAAACAGTTTGCCAAAGGTCGGCATACTCACGTTGGAAGGCGTCAGCGAACCTTCACCTGCGTTTAATCCACTGCGCTGAGCGTCAAAATGCCACATGGCGACGTTTGCCCCCACGTTCAACGTCGAAGTCCCGCTGACCCCGCTCAGCGAAGCCGTCACGGCCGTTGAACCCGAAGCTACCCCGGTTGCCAGCCCGCTCGAATTCACACTCGCCAGCGTTGGAGTCGCGACCGTCCAGTTCGCTGCAGAGGTGACGTCCGCGGTCGAGCCGTCGTTGTATGTCGCCGTAGCGCGGAACTGCTGGGTAGCGCCCACCCCGATGGTTGCGCTGGTCGGAGATACCGCGACGGACGTCAGAACCTTCGCATTTACCGCGAGCATGGAAGACCCGATGATCCCACTCAGCGAAGCCGTCACCGTGGTTGAACCCGAAGCTACTCCCGTCGCCAGCCCGCTCGCATTCACAGTTGCCGTCGCTTGAGTCGCGGCTGTCCAGCTCGCCGTCGCGCTTACGTCAGCCGTCGAGCCGTCGCTGTATTTCGCGGTGGCGGTAAACTGCTGCGTAGCGCCCACCCAAATGCTCGCGCTGTTGGGCGACACCGAGATGGAAGTCAGAGTTTTCGTTGGTGGAGGGTCGGACGTAGTACTTGACGCAACTCCTGAGCACCCCGTGCTCGTTATTAGGAGGGAGAGTGAAAGAGAAACAAGAATTGCAGCACACAGCCAGTAGTAACGACGAGTGGCGCCCATGGATTTCTTGTTACCCCATCCGCTCTTGTTACCGATCCACTGAGACGCAATTTAGTGTCCCAATCCTCTTCTGGGGTTGCCGCAGAATCCGCCGTTATCTGGGCGCCTGCGGCTCCCCGCGCGGCGGGAGCCGAGTGGCCGGAGTTGGCGCGGGGCAATCCGCCGCAATCGGGAAGTCGCCGAGAAGGCCTAAAACCGTCGAACGCAAGAGCCTACACTTTTTTTCTTGGTGGAATACAGTGTTTCTGGTATATTCAGAGTAATTTCTGGGTCGATGTCAAACGCTTTTCTTGCTGTCTCCAACTCGGCTGGACTTCAAGGCTTGGAATCGACCGCGCGGCGCCACAATTACGCCACTTCTGCTTAAGACCTCCCGCGCCCGCTCGCGCGTAAGGGCAGTGCCACACGCGGTTCTGTGTGGACAGTCGCAACCCAACTAGACCTTATTGGAGAAGTGCCACATGCCGAAGTATCTGATGCTGATCGTGTGCCTATCGGCCGTCTGCGCACCCGCTGCGTTTGCCGGTGTGACCGTGACTGCTCCCGCCAATGGCGTGACCGTGCAAGGACCCGTGCAGTATGTAGCCTCGGCTACCACCACCTCATGTTCGAAAGGTGTCGGTTCCATGGGAATCTACACGGCCCCGGGCGTTTTGGTTTACGTAGTGAATGGGGCCAGCCTGAATACGAGCCTGAACCTGAGTCCGGCTACTTACAATACCGTCGTTGAAGAATGGGACAACTGCGGTGGCGCGGCGACGACTCCGGTCACAATTACGGTTAGCGGGCAAACTGGCGTCTACGTAACCGCACCCGCCAACAACAGCGCTGTTGGATCACCCGTGCAGTTTACTGCCACAGCCACCACCACTTGTTCCAAAGGCGTTTCCGCTATGGGCATCTACACTGCTCCGTCCCAGTTGGCGTACGTGGTGAACGGAGCGAGCCTGAACTACAGTTTGCCGCTTAGCCCGGGGAAGTACAACGCCGTGGTCGAAGAGTGGGACGGGTGCGGTGGAGCAGCTACCACCCCCGTTACCATCACGGTCGGAGGAAACTCGTTCTCTAACCTCCAGCACAGCGGCGGATGGGCGGGATATGGCCAGGGGCCCCCGAATTTCATTGACTGTTCTCCCTCGCCTTGCGACGGGATTACCTATTCCATGGCCCAGGGAATCAAGTCGCCCTCAATGAGCGGAGAATCAACTCAATTCAATCTTAGCGGAACCGCGGATTATTCCGACGGTCTATGGAACAACCACCTGATCGGCGACCAATCCTCGCAGGGTATGCCCGACACGAATCACACCCTGGTTCCCACGTTCCACAACTTCACCTACGATGTGTACTTCTACGGGACCAACCTGAGTCTCTCGCAGGCGGTTGAGTTCGATATCAATCAGTTCTTCGATGGCCTCGGGTTCATCTGGGGCCACGAGTGCCGCATTGCAGGGGGGAATGAATGGGATGTTTGGGACAATGTGACCGCGCAGTGGATTCCCACCGGTATCGCCTGCAACCCCGTGAGCAATTCATGGAACCACGTGACGATTCAGGTAGAGCGAACGTCAAGTAATCAACTGCTGTATCAGTCGATTACTCTGAACGGAGTAACCAGCACTCTCAATCAAACCTACAACCCGGGTTCGGCGCCCGGTTGGTGGGGTATAACCGTCAACTATCAGATGGACGGAAATTACGAACAATCGTCCTACTCCGTGTTCCTGGACGAACTGACCTTCTCCTATCAATAGACAAGGGGCACGGGCGCATCGCCAGATGTGCCGGTATGCCCGTACGCGGCTCCACGCCGGAAGAAAAACGCCGCTTCAATCAAGGCGACTATGCTGATGCTCCGCTCCGCTGGCACCGTTCGCCTGAACGTGGCGCGAGCCTGTACGCGCGCTCGATGATCGGCGCCAGCCGTTCCGGCAGTTCGCTCTTCATCACGTATTCATCAACCAACCACAGAATTCGCTCTGGCATCTCGGAGTATGCGGAAAGCAGGATGATGGGCAGGTTGGGAAACCGTTGCTTGATATGGCAGGCTACGGCTTCGGCGTCCATGCCTTCCTGTTTGTACTCCAGCAGAACCGCGGCCACCGATGTTTCTTCCAACATCTTCATCGCGGTGTAGCCGCTCGACGCGATCTTGACGCAGTAACCTTGTGATTCCAAAGCCGTTTTGCGAAGCTCCAAGGCTTGTGGAAGGTCGTCGATGTACAGCACAGTCGGGGAGTCCATGGCCACGTCTCCTCTGGATGGTTATAAACTTGTGGTTTTGGCTCGACGTGGAGCGCCGCTCATGACACGCAAAACACTAACAACGATCACGACCGATGACCCATTTGGATTGAGCCCTCTGCCAGACTACGGCCATGATCACAAAATCTACGCAACCATAGAACGCCTGTCTGTTCAAAATTGACCACTTTCCATAAATGACCAACGCCGGTGAGATTTGAAATCGATCACGAAACTTTGGGCGCTGGCTAAACGCAAATGTGCCCGAGCGTTTTTTTCGGCTCCGCTGACAGGATCGTAACTATTGCAGGCTTAGGTTTATCTCGCCGTGTTTGTTGAAGGTGATCTGCAGCACGTTTTCCTGACCACTGGCAAACTCGCCAGTCACCGTTGCAGACTGGTCGTGGGTGGCCCCGCCGGAGGTGACCTGCACGCGCAAAAGATGCTTCCCGGGCGATAGCTGCATAGCATGGAGCTCATGGCCCTGGAGACGGTGGAACACCACCAGATGCTTCTTGTCAGTTGCTTCCAACAGCTGCGTATACGTCAGACGATCATCCACCCAGATCGACATATGCGCTTCCGAGAATTTATGGTCCACCTCGATTTCCAGTACCGCCGGAGAAATTGCTGGAGACGGAGAAATTGCTGGAGATACCGGTGGTGAGCTTGAGCGGACCACTTTCCTAGGGGAGGCATAAGGCCGGCCCGCTCGCACCGGCTTCGAGAGCTTTTCCACGATTGACCTTGGCGCCGTAGCTACCGGAGCGACCCCGCTCCCGACTGGCGCTGTCGGCGTCGCTGCCGTTTTGCTCGGGGCAAACTCTCCCGCGAGCGGCAGTGGCTCAGCGGCTCCGGTTCCGGCGGCGTTCCGGAGTGGCACTTCTTGGGGCCAAACGAAATGACCCACCCGGAGACCAAAGACCAAGAGTCCGACCAAAAGCAAAGCGCCAGCGAAAGACTTCCGCATCTTCTCCAGTAGGTTTTCCGCCGTACCGTGCGCTAAGGCTTGAGCGCGCATGTTTGAAAGGGATTTCGCTGCAGCCCCCGCCTGCCCCAGGGCGAAAGATCTGGCTCTTTCACTCGCCGTCTGGGCTGCACCTTCGCCCATGGTCAAATTTGGCGGCTTTGCCTTGCTCGATGGCTCTCGTCCTTCCCGCAGATCCTGGATATCCAGTGCCATTTCCATGCCGCTCTGATAGCGCTGGGCTGGATCTTTCGCTCCAGCTCGGGCAAGGATGTAATCGAGTCCCGGAGGCAACCCTGGATCGAGAACAGTCGCCGGTATCGGTTCGCGGTTGACCACCTTGAACGAGACTGTGACAGCGCTGTTGCCTTGAAACGGGCGGTATCCCGTCAGGATGGTGTACAGAACCACACCGAGAGAAAACAAGTCCGATCGCCCATCCACTGCTTCGCCGTTCAATTGTTCTGGCGACATGTAGGCGGGTGTGCCTAGTGTGCGTCCCGCCAGAGTGAGGTTGGCGAGGTTCAGTTTGGCTACTCCAAAGTCGGCGATCTTGGCGTGACCCTCTTCCGTAATCAGGATGTTCGCGGGTTTCAGGTCGCGGTGAACCACGCCTTGACCGTGCGCGCAATCGAGCGCTTCCGCCAGTTCGAGCGTTAGCTGTAGTGCGGTCTCCAGCGGTACCTTGTGGTCGTTTCCGGACAGCAGCTTGTCGAGGGACTGCCCTCCAACAAATTCCATTACGAGGTAAGGAGCGTGGGTCTCTGGTTCTTCGCCCACATCGAAGATGGTTACGATTCCGGGATGCGACAAGCGGCCCGCGGCTTCCGCCTCCCGGAAGAAACGCTCGCGATACTCGCGTTCCTCTTCCGGCAGCTGGCCGGCCAGCGAAATCGTTTTGACCGCGACGACTCGATTGATCTTGGGATCGTGCGCCTTGTAAACAACACCCATGGCTCCCCGTCCCAGCTCGGTCAGGATTTCGTATCGCCCAAAACGTTCGCTTCTCAGATCATCCATAGGTGCCATCTGCGGATTTCGAAGGGTGGTTGTGACCTCGTTAGCCCGCCGCTTCCGTCTTGTCATCCGATCCCGTGGTGACAAGCATGCCGATCACATTTTCGTTCAGTATATCCAGGAGCTTCTTAGCCTGTTCAAGGTTGATTCCGTTCAGCAGTTCGAAGCCAACCTGAACGCCTCGAAGGACGGAAATGACGTCATGGTGAATATGAACTTTGAGTATGATCGGCCCATCTTGGCCGCCGATACCAAAACCAACTCCTGCTCTTTCGACTTTAGTTGTACCCATGGGTTGCACCTCACGTAAGGCACTCGACCTTCAGCGCACAATCCGCCCGAGGAACAGCTTGCCGCGCCTATCTTTGACTTATTGTCTACTCCCAGAAGAAGCGTTCCAAGTTACCGACGTGTTCGGCCCCCGACCGTCGCTCGGGGAACTATTGGAACCTACGCTGCCGCCATGAACCGGTTCCGCCAGTAGTGTCTCCCGGTTTCGTGCGCACGTATGTGCCGGTGGTAGACTGAGCGTATGGCCAAAAAGAAAACCAAGAAAAAGCACACGACGCCGAAGAAAACTGCCGGGAAAAAGGCGAAGCCGCCGAAGAAGACGAATAAGAAGAAGCTGGCTAAAAAGGCGGGAGGCCCGAGGAAGAAGTTGGCGAAGAAAAAAGCCGCTTTGAAAAAGGTAACAACCAAGGCGCCCGGCGAAAAGACAACCGCTGCGAAGACGGCTGGCGCACTCAAGAAACGGGTGCAAGGGAAAAAACAGAGCGCGGGTATCGAGCGATTTGCACGCGAAGGACCGAAAGGGATGTCGGGAGAGCAATCCGGAGATCTGCAGGGATTATCCAACCGCGAAGGTGCGGATTCGGAGAGCGTGGATGAGTTGCTCGAAGAGGGGAACGCTTTCGAGGCCGACGTAGTGACTGGCGTGGAACAAGCTGGCGATACCGACGCAGAGGTGCGCACGCATGAGGTGCCGGAGGATGATGTTCCCGGCGAATATCTGGATAAAGAGTAAGGAGTGTACGGCTTCTCCGCCGCCACGAGCTATGAATTCGCGGGAAGCCGGTCTCGTAGCCAAGATGGACATCCGTCAGGGATGGAATCTCACCGTCCGCCTTTGAATTGCTCGGCTTTGTGTTTGGCTTCTTCGGCTTGTTGGGTCATGCCTTTGGCTTGGTAGGCGGCGGCGAGGGCGGTTTCGAGATCGTAGTCGTCGCCGTTTTGTTGCTGCTCTTTGAGATAGGCGGCGATGGCGTCGTCGTACTGGTTTAGTTTGGCATAGGAGACGCCGAGGTTGTAGTAAATACCGGCGGACTGCGGGTCGAGGCGGGCGGCGGCTTTATATTCTTCGATGGCCGCCTGATGGTTTTCTGCGGCGGCGAGCGCCAGGCCGAGGCCGAAGTGAGCGTCGGCGTTGTTCGCGTCTTGAGTTAGTAACTGGGTGAAAGTGTCTTTCGCGTGCTGCGGACGACCCTGGTTCAGGTACACCATTCCCAATCCAAGGCGGGCGGGGACGTGTTGCGGCTGAAGTTCGAGCACCCGCTTGAATTCGCCTTCTGCCTGAGCGAACTGAGCTTGGTTGAAATAGGCCTGAGCGAGATCGAAGTGCGCAGGGAGAAAATCTGGGCGCTGCTTGACGATTCGCTGGAGCGAGGCGATGGAGCGAAGCGGATGGTTTGCGGAGCCGAGATCATTCGCTTGTTCGAAATTGGCTCGTCCCAGACGCAGGGGAAAGCCGTGCGCGCGCGCCAACCCGATTGCGCCGCCGGCGAGGACGAGAGTCACAACGAAAAGAACAGCAGCGCGGCGCGGGGCCTGGCCCTGGCGCGGGGCGATGAGCGCGATAAGCGCGCCGAGGATCAATCCGGTAACGAGGCCGCCGATGTGGGCGGCGTTGTCGGTGGTGCCGATCACGGCTCCCAAGACAAGATTGTAAAAAACAAATACCCCGAGGCTGCGCAATGTGCCGGAGAGGGCAGAGCGCGGCACGGAGAATTCTCCGAGCTTGAAAGCGGCGATGAGAGCGCCGGCGAGACCAAAGATGGCTCCGGATGCGCCGACGCTGGGCGCGGCGGGGTGCCATGCCACGCTGGCGAGACTCGCTCCCACGCCTGAAATGAGGTAGATGGCGGCGTAGGTCCAAGGGCCGTAAAGTGATTCGCAAAGCGCGCCGAGATTCCACAGGCACCACATGTTGAAAGCGATATGGATGATTCCGCCGTGCACGAAGACGCAGGTCAGCAGGCGCCACCATTCTCCCGAGAGCGTGAGCGGTCCCCAGTTTGCGCCCCAGTGGATGGTCTGTTGAGGCGAGAAGTCCATGATGGTGGAAGCGGCGAGCGCCATGCCGAGGAATACGGCTGCGTTGATGCCGAAGATCACCTGGGTGAGGCCGATGGTGGCTTCACGGCGGACCCATGGGGTGGGCATGACGGGCTGCGGTGCGTTCTCGGAGAGCTCGCCACGCTGGGCGGCTTCGTGCTGCACGCACCACTGGCAGATCTTCTTGCCGAAGCTAAAGCCGGGAAGCTGGCGGCCACATCGAATGCAGTTTGCCATGGGTCTCAATAAAAGCGTATCAGCAATTCGCCGCGGGCGACAAAGGACGAGAGGAAAGATTAACGGTGCGGTCATGCTCTGGACCGCCGTCAACTGGAGACTTCCCTAGTGAATCGTCTTGGTCTTCCTCGACATGTAATCCATCAGCAGATATTGGCCCAGAGTGTAGGGCGTGGTGAAGTAGGCTTTGCCGCGGCACATCTCGGTGACTTTCTGCACGAACTGCACCAGACCATAATCTGACGCGAGCATGAAAGTGTTGATGAGAACTCCGGCGCGCTTGCACTTGGAGACTTCTTCGAGCGTCTGGCTGACGACCAGCGGATCGAGACCGAAGGCGTTCTTGTAGATGCGTCCGTCTTCGAGGGTTAGGGCGGAGGGCTTGCCGTCGGTGATCATGACGATCTGCTTCATGTCTTTTCTTTGGCGCTGCAGGATTCTCTGGGCGAGGCGCAGGCCTTCGCGCGTGTTGGTATAAAAAGGGCCCACTTTGACACGGGCGAGCTGCGAGAGCGGAACTTCTTCGGCGGAATCATGGAAGAGCACGAGCGAGAGCGAGTCGCCGGGATACTGCGTACGAATCAGATGCGACAGCGCCATGGCAACCTTTTTCGCCGGAGTGAACCGGTCTTCGCCGTAGAGAATCATCGAGTGGGAGCAGTCGAGCATGAGGACCGTGGCGCACGAGGATTGGTACTCGCACTGATGGACTTGCAGATCGCGGTATTCGATGTTGAGCGGCAGTACTAGGCCTTCGCGCTGGATGGCGCTGGAGAGCGTGGCGGTGATGTCAAGGTTAAGAGTGTCGCCGAACTCGTAGGTTTTCGCCGAGCCGTTGGTTTCGATGCCAGTGGCGAGATCGCGAGTGTCGTGGCGTCCGAAGCTGGATTTGCCTAGCGAACCGAGCAGGTTGCGCAGAGATTTGAAGCCGAGGAAGTCGAGGCTCTTGTCGGTGATTTCGAATTTCGCTTGCTGCTGGTTTTCGCCGACTTGTCCGCCGGCGCCGGATGCCCGCGACGGATCGGGCGGCTGGTCGATTGAAATGTAATCTTCCTGCTGCATGCGCTCGATTAGTTTTTCGATCAGCTCGTCGAGTTGGCCTTCCATTGCCATTTGATCGAGCCGCTCGCGCATATCCTCGTCGAATTGGTCGCCTTCCATCAGGGCTTGTTCGATGGCGCGGCGCAGGTCGTCCAGCGTCTGCTCTCCCTCGGGCATTTCGTACCACATATCGCTCTGGAAGCCGCTCTGCAGCAGGTAATCGGAGAGCGCGCTGAGCAGGTCTTCCATGCTCATTTCGCCGGCGGGGTCGGGAACGTATTTGCTGTAGCGGATGCGCTTCATAAGAGCAGCGGCCAGTGGCCAGTGGTCAGGGATCAGTGGTCAGTGATCAGCAAAATCTGGTGTTACCGACCACTGGCCACTGGTCACTGACTATTAATTAAACTGTCTTCTCTGCCGGTACGGCGGTTCTTCTTTCTCGAAACTCTTTTCGCGCTCGCGAGGTTCGGGTTTCTTTTCTCCGGCTTTGAACACGCGCTCCTCGTTGCGGCCGATGCGCTTGTGCGCGTGCAGACCTTCGAGGATGAATTCGGCGGCGGAAACCTGCTGCTCGGGACTCTCTTTCTGGGAGATGCCGAGCGGACCAAGCTTATCGAGCAGGCCTTGAATCTCTTTAAGGTTTTCAAGAGCTTCGAGGGCGGAGATGGAATCGGACAACTGAATCTCGCCACCCAGGTCGAACCACTGCACGATCTGATTCATGTTGGCGCCGGTGAAATATTCGTCGTAGGTCTTGGCGATGGCGGCGCGAATCAGTTCACGGCCAACGAAGTCTGCGCCTTTCATCTCGCCTTCGTATTCGAGTTCGAGTTTGCCGGTGATGGCGGGCAGCGCGGCGTAGATGTCGCTGATGCGGGGCACGACGAGTTGTTCGTCATTGCGAATGGCGCGGCGCTCGGCGTTAGAGATGACATTCTCCATCGCGCTGATGGGCAGCCGCTGGCTGACGCCGGAGCGCTTGTCGATTTTCTTGTCTTCGCGCGCGACAAAGGCGATGCGCTCGATCACTTGTTGCGCGTAGTCGGGCAGGTGCAGAGGATGGTCTTTGCCTTGTAAGGGACGTCGCGTCCAGGCTTCTTGCGCGGTGATCGCGATGCCCTCTTCGACGGTAGCGGGATAGTGCGTGCGAATCTCGGAGCCGATGCGGTCTTTGAGCGGGGTGATGATTTTGCCGCGCGCCGTGTAATCTTCGGGATTGGCGCTGAATACCAACGCGATATCCAGCGGAAGACGAATGGGGTAGCCTTTAATCTGCACGTCGCCTTCCTGCATGATGTTGAAAAGTCCCACTTGAATTTTTCCGGCGAGGTCGGGAAGTTCATTGATGGCGAAGATGCCGCGATTGGCGCGCGGAAGCAGTCCGTAGTGAACGGTGAACTCGCTCGACAATTCATGGCCGCCGCGAGCGGCTTTGATGGGATCGATATCGCCGATGAGGTCGGCGATGGTGACGTCGGGCGTGGCCAGTTTTTCGACGTAGCGGTCTTCCGCCGTGAGGTAAGCAATGGGAGTGTCGTCGCCGAGGCGCGCGACTTCCGCGCGGCAGCGGCGGCAAATTGGAGCGTAAGGATTGTCGTGGATTTCGCAGCCGGCAATGTAGGGGAGTTGGGGATCGAGGAGCGTCGTCAAGGCGCGCAGAATGCGGCTTTTGGCCTGTCCGCGCAGACCGAGGAGAATGAAATTATGACGCGAAAGAATGGCATTGACGATCTGCGGCACCACGGTGTCATCGTAGCCGACGATGCCGGGGAAGATCGAATCTCCGGAAGCATCGCGCAGACGAGAGCAGAGGTTGTCGCGCAATTCGTCTTTCACTCGGCGAGTGCGCAAACGCTGTTCAGAAAAAGTGCTGTGGCGCAATTCGCCGAGCGTGCGAGGAAGACTCATGAACAACCCCCAGAAGCCAAATCTTTTTCGATTATACGCCGCGTTGATTCACGTGGCAGAGCGCCGTGGAGCGAGATTCAGTGGACGTGGCCGTTGCCGCCGGCTTTGCGGCGGGCCTGAGAAGCACGGCGAATATTAGGGAGCAGCGCCTCGAGATAGCCCACCAGCGAGGTGATGCGCTGGGCTTCGGAGCGCAAGCCGAGCAGTTTTTGTTTGAAATCGAGATCAAGGGGCAGAGAGCCGGCGAGATAAAACGAAAGCGCTGCCTGGTCGGCGGCGGAGAGATCCTGCATAGCCCCGGCCATGGCGAGAATTTCGGAATGCAACTGAACGGCGCGGGCGGTTTCCTCTTTGGGCTGTGGACCGGGTTCGTCTTTACCAGTTTCATCGTCGAAGAGGAGAACTTCAGCGCGCAGGAACGACCGCTCCTGATTCAAATGCAGCACTTCGAAACGCTGGCGCCCTTCGGTGACGATGTCGAGACGGCCGTCGGGATATTCCTTTACCACGGTCGTAATTTCCGCGGTGCAGCCGATATCAGCCAGGCCCTGCTCCACGGCGCGTACCACTCCGAAGCGGGCGTTGTGCGAGAGGCATTCGCCGATCATTTCTTTGTAGCGCGGTTCGAAGATGTGCAAGGGCAGGGGAGTGCCGGGTAACAGGACGACATCGAGCGGGAACAGAGGAACAAGCGAGGCCACAAGAGCTCCACCAGCGGACACGCCCGTTGGGCGCTGTCGTTCGATTGTACGCTACCGCGTGCGTGTCGATAGCACGCTTCGCGGAGGAAATGGCGCGCCTAAGTCCTGCCCAACTTCGCATTTGACTTCGGCGACTCGAGAGCATAAAAACGCGCCATGGAACTTGAGGGAAAAGTCGTGGTGGTGACGGGCGCTTCCATGGGAATCGGAGAAGCGATTGCGAAGATTTTTGCCGAACATGGGGCGAGCGTAGTGCTCCTCTCACGCGATGCCGGGCGAGTGGAAGCGGCGCGAGCGCGCGTGGGGCAAGAGGACCGTACGCTGGCTCTGGCCTGCGATGTGCGCCACCGGGAGGAGATCGACCGCGCCATCGGATTGACGCTGCATCATCTGAAGCGGATTGACGTGTGGGTGAATAACGCCGGGCATGGCCTGCTGGATTCGGTGGCGCGGATGGATATGGCGGCGTTCCGCGATATGTTTGATACGAATTTCTTTGGCGCTGTGGCCGGGATGCAGGCGGTGATTCCCGTGATGAAGCAGCAGGGCGGAGGCACGATTATCAATATTTCGAGCGTGGCGGGGCACATTCCGCTGCCATTTCATGCGGGCTACAGCGCGACCAAGTTTGCCATGAATGCGATAGGCAAAGCGACGAATGTGGAGTCGAAGAAAGATGGGATTCACGTGCTGACGGTTTGTCCGGGCTTCGTGCGGACGGCGTTCAGCGAAAATGTGGTGCGGGGCAATGAACTCAAGCGGGTGCGTCCGGCCTCGGTGCGAGGGATCAGCGCCGAGCGCGTGGCTAGAGCGACGCTGCGAGGTTATCTGAAGGGGAAAAGGGAAGTGATTGTGCCGTGGACGATGCACGTGCCGGTGAAGATTTATCAGATGTTTCCGGGATTGGTGGCATGGACGATGGGGAAGATGGCGAAGTGATTGCCTGCTCCTGTCTCCGGCGATAACAGAGCTAACCGCGGGGCATAGAGGTGCGTGGAGGAATTCCTGGCCCTTCTTTTCGTTGTCGTGGAACTATCCTAACTCGGCGAGCATGGCTTCCATTTCGGATTGCGCGTGCAGGTTGCCGGTGCGGCGGGCGGAGGCGATGCCGTTGGTGAGCATGGACTTGGCTTCTTCCGTTTTGTCGGCTTTGACCAGCGTTTGGGCAGCCATGAAGTAGCCGGGAGTGTAGTCGGGATTGGTCTTCAGCAGCGTGGAGAATTCGGCGAGGGCGCGATCGAAATCGCCTTGCTTGGAGTATTCCATGGCGAGGCCATAACGGGCGAAAGTATCGTTGGGGGCTTGCGCGAGAATCTCGCTGAGGGCGGCGATGCGGTCCATAGGCAGTTATCGGTTTTCGGTTGTCGGTCGTTAGTTGCCAGCGACGAGGGTACTACAAAATGCGATGCTCTTGCCGACTGCAAGGGGCTGGAGTGCGAAACCGTCTCTTGAGCGCTGGTACAATGTCGGCTTCAAGTTGACCGGCTTCAAGCCGACCGGCTTCAAGCTGACCATGGAAGGGAACGAACCGAGCGACTATGAATGACGATGTGCTGGTACCCCGGCCCGTCCGGGATTCGCAATCGGAGATGACCGAACTGGTTCTTCCCAACGATGCCAACCCGCTGGGAGCATTGCTGGGCGGGCGGTTGATGCACTGGATCGATCTGGCGGCTGCGTTGGCGGTGCACCGCCATTCGCGCAGTTATGCGGTGACGGCTTCGGTGGATCACATTGATTTTCTGGTACCGGTGCGCGTGGGCGATTTCGTGATTCTGCGCTCGTCGGTGAACCGGGTTTTTCATACGTCGATGGAGAGTGGAGTGAAGGTGTTCGTGGAAAACTATCTGGCCGATACCACGCAGCACGTTGCTTCGGCCTACCTGACGTTTGTGGCGATTGACGCCAACGGAAACCACTTGAAGGTTGCGCCCGTGATTCCTGAGACAGAAGAACAGAGGCGGCGCTATGACGACGCGGGACGTCGGCGGGAAACTCGCCGCACGGAATTGGAACGGCGACGAAGAGCGCGCTAACAAGACCGCGCGGAATGAAAGACCGAGGTCCTACTTCGCGGCCGGTAGCGCTCGAGGGCTGGTGACCCAAACGTCTTTCCGCGTTCTCCCCTCGTGGTCAACGACCTCCAGCTTCAGTTTTTCCTCTTTTTTCGACGAGGGTGCTGCAAGTTCTAACGTCCAGAATCCCCCGACCTGAATGTTGAGCTCTTTCGTGTACATGCTGACCTTGTCTCGACTGTCTTTGTCGTATGTGTAATCGAAACCCCAGGTTGCTGCAAACGGCCCGTTACGGCCAGGAATCCCGAACAAGAAGCCACCACTAGCGTGCACCATCTCCAGGAAGGCGTCCATGTTGTCGTCCTGAGGGCTAGGCGGCAGCGGCTCAGTCAGAAGGAACACGAACAGTCGCACGCCCGATTGCAGCAAAGCCTCTTTCGTTTGCGCCCCCGGCGCATGGCTCGCGTTTTCGCCACCATCCGTGATCGCGTAAATAGCGTCACCGGGCTGGACCACGCCCAGCAGCTTCAATCCCTCTAGAATAGCGTCAAACAAGGCCGTTCTCGCCGGCTTGGGGTCGGGCCCGTGCAAGTAAAGGCAGTAGATTCGGCGAAATCTAGAAGGACGCGCCCGGCCAGAAATCGGCCCGCAAGTCCTTTGCTTTCTAGATTTTGCCCCTAAGTCCTTTGCCCGGAAGATTTTACGAATGAAACTCGCGCTAACTCGATGATTCTAAAAGACCGAGGGGGTAGGGGTACCCCCGTACTAAAAAGGTAAACAGCTATCAAGCCGTCAACTCGCCCGCGGCTCGGCCGCCCGCCATTCGGTTCACCTCCGCCTGTATAATCGGGCTTGGGTTGCGCTCATCATCGCAACTCACCCCTTGGAGTGTGATCCTTTGAACGCACACATGCCTGCTCATCCCGGCCAGCCCGCGCAAGGGCCGCAGCCGTTGCCCGGCGTCGATGCCATCATTGCCGTGGGTTCAGGCAAGGGCGGTGTGGGAAAGACCACGCTGGCGGTGAATCTTGCCGTAGCTCTGGCGAAGATGGGGCACAAGGTGGGCCTGCTCGACGCCGATGTTTACGGCCCCAATGTTCCGCTGATGCTGGGCGTGAGTGGACAACCCAAAATGGTGGGCGAGAACCGCATTGAACCGCTGGAGGCATTTGGGCTGAAGGTGATTTCCGTGGGCTTCCTCAACCCCGGGGACAAGCCCATCATTTGGCGCGGGCCCATGCTGCACCAGATATTGAAGCAGTTTCTGGGATTGGTGGAGTGGGGACATCTCGACTACATGGTGGTGGACTTGCCGCCGGGGACGGGCGATATCGCATTGTCGCTGGTGCAGTCGGTGCCGCTGACAGGCGCGGTAGTGGTTTCGACGCCCTCAGACGTTTCCTTGCAAGACGCGCGCAAGGCGATTGAAATGTTTCGCCAGATGAAGGTGGACCTGGTCGGCGTGGTCGAGAACATGAGTTATTTCACTTGCCCGCACTGCAATCACGAGATCGATATTTTCTCGCGCGGCGGTGCAGAGAAGATGGCGCAGCATTTCGGCGTGTCATTTCTGGGAAGCATTGAACTTGATCCCGAAGTGCGTAAGTCGGGAGACGGCGGCAAGCCGATCGTGCTCGAGGGCGAGAATTCGCCCCACGCCAAGTCGATCTTCGAGTTCGCGCGGCGGGTGGTTGCGCGGGTGAGTGAGATTAAAGCGAGTGAAGCGGCTAGCGTGATTCAGATTCAGTGAGATGGAACCTTTACGATGCTGCCCACGGGAAAACGAATTCTTCGCGGGGTTGTAGAGGTGGTTGCCACAGCGGCGGCCGCAGTTTTCGTCCTTGATAACAGACTTAGCGGCACTACTGGAGTCGTCCTGTTCGTCGTTTCCATCGCTGTCTTGCTGGTCTTGCTATTTGTCTGGTTAGCTTTCGACCTCACCGAGGATACTGGGTTTTGGCCAGATAAGCCCAAGTAGCGGGGCGCCCCGGCTGTATGCGTTGCTCATCAGTCGGTTCTTACGTGGAGAACTTCGACAAGCGCCAAACGGCGTCTGGTTGGCGCTCTTTCAAGATCAACTCCGCCATCATCTCGCCTAGCGCAGGCCCGTGCTTGAATCCATGGCCCGACCCGCCGCCTAACAGCCAGACGTTTTCCATCCCTGGATGACGATCCACAATGAAGTGGCTGTCGGGAGTTTGCTCGTACTGGCAGACGCGGGTCTCGATCAACGGCGCGTCTTTCAATGCCGGGAAGCGGAAGGCAAGGTATTCGCGAACCAGTTGCACGGCTTCTGGACTCACCACTCGTTCGCCATTGGTGGGATCAAAGGCTGGGCCGCGCGTGTCGTCGGCGACCTTAAAGCCGCGGCGGTCGCGGCCCGGGATGCCGTAGAAAAACCGATCGCGGTGGTCGCCCCAAACGGGAAGATGCCGGTCGTCGAAGCGCGAGTCTCCGGCGGGTGCGCCGAAGAAGAAAACGTCTTGCTTGGTCGGAGAAATCAGGTCGCCGATGGTTTTGGGAAATAATTTGCCGAGCCACGGCCCGCACGCAAAAACGTAATGGTCGGCTTTGAGTTTCGAGCCGTCGGAGAGAGTCAACCTGCGCAGGGGCGCACTTTCCAGACCATCGCGCAGCACTGCGAGTTGCCGGTATTTGCCGCGTTGGGCGATGAAGGCATCCACCACCGCCTGGCAACTGGCGCGCGCATCGAGGTATCCGCACTCGGGCTCGAAGATGGCCCAGGGAACGTCCGCGAAGTTGATTTGCGGCCAGCGCTTCTTCATTTGTTGTGGGGAAAGTTCACGAAACTTGATTCCGGCTTGGCGGAGGGTTTCGACTGAGGCGCGCTCGAAACTGTCGTCGTGGCTGGCGGCCATCCAAAGCACGCCGGTGCGGTGCAGAAACGTGCGCTTCGACTCCCGCTCGAACTTCTTCCACAATTGGAGCGCCCGGACGACCATGTCGGTGTAAGTCTGGTCGGGACCGTAGGCGCCGCGCATCACACGGGTCTCGCCGCCTGAGGAGGCTCGCGAGTTGCCCGGGCCCCAGGCGTCAAGCAAGGTGACGCGCGCGCCCCGTTGCAAGAGTTGAAGAGCGGTCCAGCCTCCGAAGGCGCCCGCGCCGACGACCGCAATATGGGGTTTGGATTTCATTTATGAGTCGTGTTGATTATCGGAGTTGGTTCAGGGAAGTTAGGATACCCGGAGACTGCCTTGCCGCGGAAGTTGACAGCGATCAAAGAGGTGGTCAGGGGTTGCGAGGGACGGCAGCAGCAAAGTCCTTTGGCCGCTTTCTCTCGTGGGTGGGGAGAAAATCTCGTTAACGAGTCAGGAATCTCCACGCCGCAACGACGGCAAAAACGACTATACCGATTGCGTAGCCTACAATTCTTGTTCTATTGGCTTTTTCTTGCTCTATCATGAAGTACTCGTGACGCTAAGCTACTATGCCACAACAGCGATGCCAAAGCGAGGTCGGGGAAGGCTGGGCTGGTCCACTGCGGGGCCCGGGCAATCCTTGATGAGGACAACCTTGACAGGACAAATGGTGCGTTCCTAGAATCCAGACTGGGATCGATTCTGTTTCGCATCTTTCGGCTAAGCTTCTGCATCTAAAATACTTAGCTCGCGGTGTGGGTGGTGCGATTCTTCAGATGAAGCCTTGAAAGCGAAGCACGCCCAGCGGAAATCCTAAATGCCCTCTGATCCACAGATCGGCGACCGGCAACGCGAGATTCTGACCGCGATCGTGGAAACCTTTATTTCCACGGGCGAGCCGGTCGGGTCACGCACGCTGGCGCGGGCGAGCCGCGAGGGGCTGAGTCCGGCGACGATTCGCAACGTGATGGCAGATCTTTCCGATGCCGGCTTTCTCGACCAGCCGCACGCTTCGGCGGGACGCGTGCCCACGGCGGAAGCGTACCGTTATTACGTCGAGCAGATTAGCGGGCAGGCGCACCTGGCTCCGCAAGAGGAGACGATGATTTCCGGGTCGCTGACGGGAGTCAGCGATGTGCAGGAGTTCATGGAGCGCACCTCGCGGGTGTTATCGCTCATTTCGCGTAACGTGGGCGTCACGGTAGCCACCAGCGGCGCTCGGAATGCGCTGGAGCATGTGTACTTTTCGCGGCTGGGCGATCAGAAAGTGCTGGCAGTGGTAGTGACGCGGTCGGGGCTGGTGCGCGACCGTGTACTGCGGCTGGATCTGCCGCAGACCGATCTCGACCTGGCGTCGCGCTACATCAACGAAAACTTCCGGGGCTGGACCATGGAAGCCATGCGCGGCGAACTGGAGCGGCGAATCGAGCAGGAGCGCAGCGAGTACGACCGGCTGATGCGTTCGATCGAGCAACTTTACAAGCAGGGCGCGCTAGCTGCCGAGCAAAGCTCACAAGTGGTGTTCGTAGATGGCGCGGCGAATCTGGTCGCGGGCGAGCAGGACCGGCAAGCCTTGCAGGAGATGTTGAAGACGCTGGAGGAGAAAGAAAAAATTGCGCAACTCCTCGGAGCGTATCTGGATGTGAAACAGGAAGCGGTGCGAGTGGTGATCGGGCTGAGCGAGACGCTGCCTTCGATGCAGAATTTCGTGTTGATCGGAGCGCCGGCGCGCTCGGGTAACGACGTAGTCGGATCGCTGGCGGTGATCGGCCCTACGCGCATGGACTATCAGCACACCATTACGGCAGTCTCCTACATCGCGCGCCTGTTCGACAAAATCTTAAACGAATCGGAGTAAAGACAAGCAGTTCTATGGCAAAAGCAAACGGAAAATCGGAAGCAAGGGTGGCGGGATTGGATTTGGAGCATGAACTGCCCGCGGGAGACGGCGACCGATCGGCGTCTGTCGGGGGAGAGCAGGGTGATCCGGCGACGGTTGGCGACGGTTCTGCCTTGGAGTCAGAATTGCAGAAGGTGAAGGCGGAACGCGACTCGCTGCTCGACCGTCTTGCCCGCGCCCAGGCAGAGTTCGAAAACGCGCGGCGGCGCGCCGGTAAAGAACAGCAGGATTTTCGCGACTATGCCGCAGCCGATGCGATCCGGCCCTTGTTGCCGGTGCTGGATAGTTTCGAGCGCGCATTGCAGACGAAGCCGGAAGCGGCAGAGCTGCGCACCGGAGTCGAGTTGATTTACAAGCAGCTTCAGGATGCGCTGGCCAAGCTGGGAGTGCGCGCGGTCGCGGCCGCAGGCGAACTTTTTGATCCTCATCTCCACGAGGCCGTCGAGATGGTGGAAACCGATACGATCCCCGATCACCAGGTGCTGGAGGAGCTGCAGCGCGGCTACCAGTTCAAGGACCGGCTGCTGCGGCCGGCGATGGTGAAGGTGGCCAAGAACTCCGGCAAGTGAGTTCCGCTCTTATAGTTTCCT
>Ga0302324_100000702_pt1 | contig 84952 bp, 56 predicted proteins | sample Palsa_T0_1_FD_201949 | JGI IMG/M metagenome (GOLD analysis project Ga0302324, IMG submission 201949) | Peat permafrost microbial communities from Stordalen Mire near Abisko, Sweden - Palsa_T0_1 | ecosystem: Environmental > Terrestrial > Soil > Palsa > Peat permafrost | place: Sweden: Abisko...
ACCCAGGTGGGATCGCTTTCCCAGGTATCCACCCCGCATCCCAATGGGATCGTGACGCCGGCGGCATGCAGCCCCGAGATAATCGACTGGTTCATGGCGGTGTACCCGGTGGGATTGCCATACTCGTTCGTTTTCCCGGTGTTCAACAGGTCTGTCTGGGGTTCCGTGTTGAGGTTGATATAATCCGGCTGTATCATCTGGGCTATGGTGAGGGCATTTTGTTGGCGGCCTGCTATGTACTGTGCGTCCGACAGACTGTTGTAATACCCGGTGACATTCATGCCAGAAGTACCCGGTTGTACCGCGTGCGCTTCGACAATCATCTTCAGTCCGGCGCCGTGAATAGCGGCAGCCTCAGCTTGATAGAAGGCCAATATTGAGGCGTAGTCGCCGGGATCTCCATTGAAGGTGTAGAAGTCCTGATCGAGGATGGGGAAAGCCATGCACACGGTCACCGCCTTCACACCCAACCCCTTCAGCGCAGCGACTTCCGCTTGCGCGGCGGCGCCCAGACTCAGGAGCTTCAGGCCGTTGTTGCAATTGGCGTCCAGCGCATCCGCGCTCCATAGAGTGTTACCTTTCGATCCGTTCCACGAAGCGTTTATGGTGGATTGAAAAGCGGTTATATAGCCTTGTAATTGCGAGTAGGTCCCCTGAAAAGTAGTGGGCACCGTCGGGTTTTGCTGCGCCAGAACGCAGCTTCCTGCAAACAGCGCCAGGATAATGATTCGGTTGAGTAATTTACGCATTTACGTTGCTCCTTCCCCAAAATGTCCATTTTTTAGAGTTACCGGCAGAATTACCTGCCGGCGATCGCATTCTTATAAAACTCGGCGGTGGATGTAACCTTCCGTTGTTGCATGGCCTGCATCGCCGCGCGGGCGCCTTGCCGCATGGCTTGAATGGCAGGCAGTCCGTCGCTGCTCGAGTCGTAATCCACATATGACCAGAAATAACGAGTCCAGAACGGCGAGAAATACATCAATTTCTTCCAGTTCGAGTAATTGATCAGGGCGCCCAGCAACTTCTGGTCTAACGGCATCCAGAAGCTGTATCGATCGCGCGCGTAGGTGCCGGGATCGTTGGTGGTGTTCAGGCGGCCCAGTTCCGAGTTCCTGTTTTTCAGCAACCAGGCTTCGCTCATAGCCACTTGCTTACCGGCGGCGTGGGCCATGTCCGCATAGGTGATCGCGTTCTGGAGATAGTCCTGATATGCTGTCCGGTTCACTGCGTAGACGTGCAGATCCAGATAATCGATACCGGTGGCGAGCAGCGCCCGGACGTAGGTCTCTCCCTGGGGTTGCCAGGTGCCTATGCCGGCCCCGATCGGGATACTTGTCACCCCGGCCTGCCGCAACTGTTTTACGAAATATCCTACACTTTCCGCGTACCCGCTGGGTGATTTGAAAGCCGTTTGCTTGCTGATGGCCGCGTCGGTGTCCGGTTCCGACCCCAGATTCAGAAAGTCGGGCCGAACCTCTTTGGCAATCGCAAGAATGTTTTGCGCCCTGCCCTCCATCAACTGTCGGGGCTGCAGCGTGGCATAATACTCCGCGAGTTTGAAGCCGGATTCTCGGCTGTAGCTGCCCAGGAATAAAATGGCGCTTTCTACAATCAGTTTCAAGCCGCGGCCGTGGATCTCCGCCGTCAGGTCTCCGTAAAACTTGAGAAAGCGCGGATAGTCTTCGGTGTCCTGGTTGAATGCATAGAAAGGTTGATAGAGAACGGGGAACCCGATACAAATCGTAACCGCTTTCACCCCGAGTGCCTGTAAGCTGTCCAACTCCTGGCGAATGAGCTGGTGGGTACCCGGCGCCAGCAGGGCCCGTCCCCGGTTACAGTTGGCGGTCAGCAACTCGGCGCTCCACGCAACGGCAGATTTTTGGCCGGCTGACTGAGAACTGACGGTGCGGCCGAACGCGTCGACGTTTTGCTCGAGCGATGAATATAGATCCCGGAAATTCTCCGGCACGGCGGCAGGTTGCGAGAAGGCCAGCCCTGGAACCGACAGCCATATACAAAGAATTCCCCAAAGGCGCACGCTCACGGTGTAAGTCTCACAATCTTTTGCAATGCTCGCGTCCCGGACACAAATTCGGATTTGTCAGGACGCGGACACAGACTTCAACGACTAACGGTCGAGGAAACCCGCTCGACGCTTATGCACTGCAACTGAAGTGCCAGTACCTACACAGATGTGGCGGCGATCAGAAGAGTTACATCAGATTGCGTTTGGCCGCGTGTGTATCCAAAGATTAAACGGCAGGCGCCCCGCGCCCTCCGTGCGCTACGTTTTTACAACTCACGGTTTGAACGCGGAAGTTTTTACAGCGGTTTCCGCCGGCGCCTATCTTATCGCGGCCGATTGTGGCGCGGCCGATTGTGGCGCGACCGATTGTGTTGACGCGCGGCTCGCAGACTTCGCGGGTTGTGCGGACGGCAATATGGTCCCCACGGTGGCCGATCCCGTTCCCGGGTACACTCCCAAGATGGTCAACCTGTCGCCGCTTAGTATCAGGGTCTGCAATTGGCCCCGCGTGTAGACCACGCCCCCATCGGAAATGTACGTATCGGCGGAGGGCTGATAGAGCAGTCCGTGCACTACGCCGTTGAGCGTTCCGCGTACAACCAGGTCGACGTTGGGGACCGCAGCCTGGTTCTGTAACAACGTCCAGATGGTTTGCATGGGCGTGCTAGTGACATTGTTTTTGGTTAACGTGCGACTGTAGCCGACCAGAGGGGCCGTCCCCGAATCGAAGGATAGCAGGTATGCCGCCATATCGGTCAGCTCCTGCTCCGAGTACAAAACGAAGGGAGGTCCGTGGATGAAGCCGGTAACGTTGCCGCCATGCCCGTCGTGGTTGAAGCCGAAACCATCGATGCTGATGGAGCCAGGCGCGGCGTTAAAAAGGTTCTTCTGATACATGTTCCTCAATTGCGGGTTTTTCAGCGCCTGAGGATTCGTGGGAGGGACGGCCGGAGTAACGAACCGGCTGGATCCCGGGCCAGTGGGCACGGCCGTGTGGCAGAAGTTGCAGGTCCGCAGCGTGCCGAACACACGGGATAGAACGAGATTGGTGAAATCCGCCTGTCCGTTAACGGCGTTGCCGCCAGCCAAAGCCGTGGGCAAGGTGCGGTTCAGGTTCTCGTTGGGGTTGGGCAGGAATAGCAGCGTGTTGATGAAATTGGTGTACAGAGTCATGTCCGCATTGGAGAGTTGGCTCCCACCCATCAAATCGGGAAAGGCGCTATTGAAGGCCGCAAAATTCGCATGATCGCCGCGCCAGTGGTAAGGAGTCAAATTGGGCAAGCCACGCAGAGTCTGCACCGTCATAGGCCCCTTCATGGGATGAAACTGCACGGTGGTGCCGGTTGGCGCTGGTTCCGGTTCGAACAGCGAAGTCATGTCAGCGGTGGGATCGCCCAGATCCCATGCCAGATGGTCCATGTCTCCATCCACGTGACAGGATGCGCAGGAGCCTGTCCCGCTACCCGAGAGCTTGGCGTCGTAAAGGAACCCGCGCCCCTGTTGGATGGCGGCGGGGGTGGGGTTGAAACCGATCGGGATCTCGCTGGTCACCGCCAACTGGTTCGTCGACACGACGGAGATCGAATTGGTAATCCGGTTCAGTACGTACAACGTTTGCGCGGGAGCATTGAGCGCCAGGCCGCGCGGACCGCGCTTGTGAACGGGATCCACATTCGCTCCCTGTCCGCTGGGCTGCGCCACCTCAATGGTGGCCAGTACATTTCCGGCGGTGCTCACCTGAGCTACCCTGTCGGTTCCGAAAGCCGCCACCCACATGAAGTTGCCGCTGGGATCGAAAACCAGCGCCGTCGGTTGGGCGAGCGCTGTGGTGAGCGCCGCGGGATTGGGGAGAATGGAATAATTTATGGTCGGATTCAAATCGTAGGGCGTGATGGCGCCGGTGGACGCCTGAATCTCAGTGATCCGATTGTTGACGAAATGTCCTAATAAATTGGTCTCGAAGTGGATCAGATTAAGGGCGTCGGTATTGGAAACATAGATATCCCCGGTGACCGGATTCACTGCGATTCCCAAATTGACCGTCCCCACGCCGGAATAATATCCTTGCAGCGTGGGAGTAGCTCCCGTTTTTATGATGGCTACGTCGTTGTCTTGCATGGTATATGGAATGTCCTGGGTCCAATTTGGATCGTTCCATTTTATGATGAGCCCAACCTGAGGCGGAGCCGGTAAAGCCGGATTTATCGGCGCGGATTGCGGCGGCGCAAGGTTTTGCGGAAGAATGGTGGTTCCGTTGCCAGAAAGAGCAATGGCCGCGTAAACTTTTGTTCCATCCGGACTGACCGCGAGCGCGCGCGGGTTGTCGGCAAGCAGAGGAATGGTCGCCACCAGGGCAAGTGTGTTCGGGTTGAACACCAGCACCTCGTTGGCCCGCGACACCGAAACGTAAGCCAACCCCGCGGCGAAGACGACGTCCATCGGCTCCGGTTTGGCGGGGATGGTTTGCACTACGATTCCTTGTGAAACCGAAACGATACTAACCGTGTTCGACACTTGATTGACGACCCAAGCTTCATCGTCACTCCGGGGATTCACTGAGACAGGCTCTACTCCTACGGGGATCTCGGCGATGAGCCGGGGACTGGCCGGCGCCGTCAAATCGAAGACGGACAAAGTCTGATTCGGAGTGTTGACCGCAAAAAGACGCGTTCCGTCCGCAGATATGCGTATCGGGTTAGTCTGGGCGCCTTCAAAATTGGCGAAAGCGCTGGCTTGTGCGTGAACATTCCGGCGTGGCAATAACAGGAGCACGGCACAAATCAGGAGCACAAATCCGACCGCTATCTTGAGCTTTGCCACGCACAGAGTATAAGATCTATCGGAAGATCCGGCAAGTACCAATTGAAAAGCAATAGCCCATTCGTACTGTTATTTACCGCTGCGCCAGACTAGGAGCGCCAGCGCTGGTGCTGAAATGCTCGCACTGCGCCTGACGAGTGGTCCAGCTCGTAAGTAGACTGTCGTAGCTCGTCCGCTAGACTTGTGTTTGGAGCTTCTATTTAGCGGCATGAGTTTGTATATTGGCGGCGTGTACTTCTGTATCGGCAGGTAGCAACGCGCTGCCCGAGGTGGCCTCCGGGAACACCGTCCATGAGTTCCCGCTATCGCTTTGGACCGCGCTCACGACACCCCAAACTAGTGGTACTTTCGGGTTTGGCAAGCGCAATTTTGTATCTTGTTGGTTTAGTACCCCTATCCTATAATCGTATGCACCTATGCTGACAGCCCCTCGCATCGAGCTTCCTGGTGGTTTCTTAGCCGGCTGCGTGAATCCTTCCAGAGATGGCCTGGCGGGGTTTGGCTTCGGGATGCCCGCGAGGGAAAACACCTGATTCGGAATATGCTTGCTGCAAGGGGTTCGGTGGACTGGCAGTGGTGTTTCAGCAGTTGTGCTGTCGCCCGCGGCGCAGTGCTCAGGTGCAAGCCGTCTGAAACGCGTGTGCGAACATCTCATAGGGAACACAACATGCACTTTTTATTCCGGAGAGCGCTTCTTCCGCTGGCATTGGCCACCTGTTTGGTCGGACGTGCCCCGGCACAACCCGCCGTTTGGACCGCGCAGTACGACCAAGGACGTACGGCAGCGAATCTTAGTGAGACCATCCTGAACACTTCCAACGTCAATACCTCGCAATTCGGGCTGTTGTTCACCAGGGCGGTAGATGGTTACATATATGCCCAGCCGCTGTACATCCCCGCAGTGACCATCAACAGCGTGACCAGCAATGTGGTTTACGTTGCCACTATGAACGACAGCGTCTATGCCTTCGATGCGGACACCCCGGCCAACTCCACGCCGCTGTGGCATGTGAATTTAGGAACTGCGCTGGAGATAGGGGGATTTCAAATCGGCATTCTCAGTACTCCGGTGATCGACACAACTTCGAACACCATGTATGTTGTCGCCATGACTGTTGAAAATGGCGTCAGGATGTATTATCTCCATGCGCTCGATATTACCAGTGGCCTGGAGAAGTTCAAGGGCCCGGTGTTGATCCAGGGCAGCGTACCGGGGACGGCGCCCGACGCGGTGAACGGCGTGCTGACATTTAACGGGGCCAACTTGCAGCAGAGACCCGCACTCGGTTTGTTCCAGTCTACCGTAGTAATTGCCTTTGGGACTCTGCAATGGATGAATCCGTATCACGGTTGGGTGATGTCCTACAACGCTCAAACCCTGAAGCGGGAAGGCATCCTGTGCACGACGCCCAACGGAACCAAAGGAGGAGTCTGGATGTCGGGAGGCGGTATCGCCGCCGACGCCAACGGGATGTATTTCATAGTCGGAGATGGAAGCACGGGCCAAATGAAAGATATTTCGAGCGCCTTTGTGCGCGTCCAGGGTACAGCGATCGATTATTTTATTCCGGCTAACTTTAACACCCTCAATCAGGACGATTTGGATTTAAATGCAGGAGGACCGATGCTGTTGCCAAACACCAATTTGTTGGTGGGAGGCGGCAAAACCGGAGCCATGTTCGTCCTGAATCGAACCAAGCTGGGCGGACTGGTGGCGGGTAATACACAGGTGGTGCAGACCTGGCAGGCCACGGCCGGATGCGGTCCGCAAGGCAACTGCGACGAGATACACCACTACACCTACTGGTCTCAGGCTCCCGGGCAGCCGCGCTTATACCTATGGGCGTGGAACGAGACGCTCAACGCGTATGCTTTCAACGGCAGCACCTTCAACACCACGCCAGTGGCCCAGAACGCGGCGGTGGCGAACTATCCGGGTGGCCAGTTGACGCTTTCGGCCAACGGCGGCACGGCCGGGACTGGAATTGTGTGGGCGGCGATGAGCACTGAGCCCCCCGCAGACCAGCCGGTGACGGGGATGCTTCGCGCCTTCGATGCGGTGAGCCTGGCGGAACTTTGGAACAGCAACATGAATCCCGCCGACAATGCCGGATTGCTGGCCAAGTTTTGCCTGCCTACGGTAGTGAATGGCAAGGTCTACCTGGCCAGCTTCTCCAATCAGTTGAATGTTTACGGTCTTAAGGCTCCGGCCGCGAGTTTGAAGCGAGGCAAGTTAGCAAAATACAGGCCATCGCAGCCGCCGGTTGGCAGTGGGGGATTTCTATCGCCCGGATTCAAGAATTGAGGAGTGTAACCAGATGTCAAAACTCGCTACTCGAATGGTTCTTCTGGTTGGGGTCGCGATGGCAGCCGGCCAAGCCGGCTATGGGCAGTTGATGGTAAATCTGTACCCATCGCTCCCTTCGCCGCAGCCCGTGGGTCAAAGCTTTTATTTAGTTGCGAAGGTGAGCAACGACAGCGGAGCACTCCGCTATCGTTTCATGGTCCAGCCTCCCGGCGCCACCACCTTCAATATGCTGGCGGATTACGCGCTAGCCAATACCGTGCTGTGGAGCTCTCTCCAGGAAGGCACTTATCAAATCCAGGTTCAGGTTCTGGATCCGGCCAGCGGAGATACCGGCAGCATCGTGGTTCCCTTCCAGTTCACGAGCCGCATCACTGGCGCCACGCCCGTGGTTTCGCCCAGCTCACACCCTCTTGTAGCCATCTACAGCGCGCCGTCCTGCGCAGCTGGAACTATTCAAGTTTTGTACCGCGTGACCACTGGAACTAAATATTACTATTCGAACATTCTTGCCTGCCAGCCCGGGGTGAGCGCGAATTTCTTTATCGGGGGAATGCGGGCGCAGACTTCCTATACTATGTGGTCCAAGCTCGTGAATAATGCAACCGTCACCTGGAGCCCGGCACTCACCTTCACAACTGGAAGTGTCGCCGCGACCTTAGCGCCCCCGACGATCACGACTCCGTATACTTCCGCTACCAGTGACGCGGAAACTTTTGTGCTGCAGTCGTACATCTCGCTCGCGCCGGGAGGAGCCGCACCGGTGGCTTATCCGCCGACTGCCTACAATCTTGGCGGCGACGTGGTGTGGTATTACCCGACTGCCCACGCGCGAGAGACCTATCTGACGCGCCCGGTGGCCGGAGGATCCTTCTTGATCTATTTGTGGGGCAATGCCACCGATCAAACCATTCTCCAGGAAGTCGATTTGCAGGGCGATATCGTCCGTGAGACTAATACCTACACCATCAGTCAGCAGCTGGCCGCCTTGAGCCTGCCGACCATTAACTGGATGTCGCATGAAGCGCTGCGCCTCCCGAGCGGCCATACGCTGGTGCTGGGAATGACGGAACGGCTTTTGACGAATGTCCAGGGACCGGGGGCGGTGGACGTGGTGGGAGACATGATTGTCGATCTCGATCAAAATCTTCAAGTGGCTTGGACCTGGGCTACCTTTGACCACCTTCCCAACAGCCGGAAAGCCATTCTGGGCCAAGTTTGCGTGAGCAATAAAGCCCCCTGCGGCCCGCTCTACCTGGCGCCGACGGCTAACGACTGGACGCACTGTAACTCACTTTATCTGCTCCCCGACGGAAGTCTTGTTCTGTCCATCCGCCATCAAGACTGGGTGGTCAAGATCAATTACCAAAACGGCTCCGGGGATGGCCAGATTATCTGGACCCTGGGCAATTTGGGGGAACAAGCCGGCACTCCGTATTTCACCCTGGCGGACGGCATCGGCCCATGGCCGTGGTTCTCCTATCAGCACGACGTGGAATACGACGGCACCAACTACGAACTTATGGACAACGGCAATGTTCGCATCTCGGCGCCGCCGCTGGGCGTCGGATCCGGTCACAGCCGGGGTCAGGTGTACTCGCTCAACGAAACCACGCTGGTTGCCACGCAATTGGTCAGTGCGGACCTGGGAGTGTTCTCCGGCGGGTTTGGCAGCGCGCAGCTGCTTGGCAACGGCGATTACTGGTTTGGCCTCGGCTACTTATCCAACGATGGGGCACCACTCGACAGTTCGGTGGAACTGGTCCCGAGCAGTTCCACCTTCAGTTACGACGTGAACTTTTCCAGTTCGGCCTACCGAAGCTTCCGTCTGTCAAGTTTTTACAACTACACGGAATGAGAGGATAAGACCCGCTTAATGCATCCAGAAAGGGACCATAGATGAATCGACATAACGTATTGTTCATAATGGCCGTCACAGTTTTCCTTTTTCTTACTCTTCCGGGCAGCGCCCGCGCCCAATGCAGCAATGGCCCGGTTTACGTCCTGACCGGGCAATATAACGATTTGCGGGATAGCGTGAATGCCAACGAGACGTGCCTGACTCCAACTTCCAGCACATTCTTCGCAGCGGATGGCGTAACCCCCATCTTCGTCCAAAAGGCAGCCTTTCCGACCACCATAGGCGCCGAGGGGAGCGAGTTTGCAATCATGGCGCAGCCGTTGTATGTGCAGGGCGTGACGATCAACGGCGTAAAGCACAACGTGGTTTATGTGGTGGCGATGAATGGGGTGGTTTATGCGTACGACGCCGATAACTACGGTTCCGGGTCGCCTCCGTCCGGAGTTCTATATTGGGATGCGCCGCTGGCGGAAAATTGCACGGAGACAGTGAACGGCGTCACTTTTCAGGGGCATTTGGCCAGCTTTCCCGGTACATACACCTACCTCGGCAATCTCTCTACGCCTGCTATCGACGCCGCCATCGGGGTCATGTATGTAGTGAACACGTGTTCCGTGACTGGCCCGGTGAACACGGGTGACCAATGGTTCCTGAACGCGCTCAACATAGCGACCGGAGCTCCGGTGGTGCCGGCGGTTATGATTCAGGGCAGCGTTGTAAACACCTACGGAACCACGGTGTTCAATCCGACCAATCAGCTGCAGCGCCCAGCCTTGCTGCTGGCCAAAAACTCGAAGGGTGTGGGAGAGATCTATTTCGCTTTCGGCACTGGTATCGTTGAAGGGGATCCACAACTGCCCTACCACGGATGGCTGTTCGGTTACACGTCGAATGGCAAGGCGCTGATCCAGCAGTCCGTTTTCACCACCACCCCGGTATCCAACGCATTTAGCGGGATGTGCGATGCGGTGCTCGTGAGCGGTTACCCGTTGCCGCCGAACTGGTGCGGAGTAGGGGGCGGGATATGGATGTCGGGGCGGGGACTGGCCGCCAATACTGTCAACGGATCAACCGAATTGTTTCTGGCTGTCTCCAACGGCGGGTTCCAGACGTCGCAACCGCAGAACTGGGGCGAGTCGGTTCTGAAATTCACGGCCGGAGCCGCCACCGCTCCCGCGGACAGCTTCACTCCCTCCGCCTGGTACCTGGATGAAAACGAGAATGACGAAGACCTGGGTACATCCGGCGTGCTGCTATTTAATGGAACGGTAAACGGAGTAACTCAGAAGTTCCTGGTGGTCATGGACAAAGCCGGAAACCTCTTCCTGCTGTCGCAAGCCTCCCTGGGCGGTTTCAACACTCCCGATAACGCGGTTCAGGAGTTTCTAGCGACGAGCGCAACACCGTGCCCGCAACTGGACACGCATCCTGACGGATATTGCAATGAACCCCACAGCCTGGTGTATTGGAACAACCAGCTTTATATGTGGGCGCTAAAAAACCCGGTACAGGTATTCCAGTTCTCGAACGGTGTTTTCGTGACTCCCGCGTTGAAGTCGGGCCCAGCCGCGGGATACCCCGGAGGCATGCTCTCGCTTTCGTCGAACGGAACAACGAACGGGATTTTGTGGGCCCTGGTCAGCCATTCGACACAGTCCCAGCGGGTGGCCGGCTGGATAAACGCCATGGACGCCACAACCCTGACGACACTCTGGACCAGCACTGACTCGATGGAGTTTGCAGCGCTTACAGAAGCCACGGTAGCGAATGGCCGGATTTACGTTCCTACTTCGAACAAAGGCCTGCTGGTCTACGCAAATCACTAGACTAGGTCGCAAGGCGTGCTGGCAGCACAGCCGGCAGGCTGCGAAGTTTCACTCCGTGTAGTTGTAAATATTGGACAGACGGAAGGTGCGGTAGGCCGAACTCGGGAAACTCACATTGTAACTAAAGGTCAAGTTGCCCGGGATCAGTTCCTTCGAAATGTCCAACGGTTCCCCATCCTTCGACAAAAAGCCGAGGCCGAACCAGTAATCGCCGTTGGCAAGCAGCTGAGCGCTGCCAAACCCGCCGGAGAACGCTCCCAGGTTCTCACTGATCAATTGAGTGGCAATCAGAGTGGTCTCGTTGAGGGAGTAAACCTGGCCGCGGGTCTGGCCGTAACCCAGCCCAAGCGGTGGAGCAGAGACGCGCGTGTTGCCGTTATCCACAAGTTCGTAGTTGGTGCCGTCGAATTCGACGTCGTGCTGATGAGCGAACCACGGCCATGAGCCCACACCGTCCGCCAGGGCGAAATACGGAGTGCCGGCCTGTTCCCCCAAATTGCCCAGGGTCCAGATAATCTGGCCATTCCCGGAGCCGTTTTGATAATTGATCTTCACTACCCAATCCTGGTTGCGGATGGACAGTATGAGATCTCCGTCCGGCAGCAGATAAAGCGAGTTACAGTGTGTCCAGTCGTTAGCCGTGGGCGCCAGGTGGAGCGGGCCGCAAGGGGCTAGATCGCTGGTGCAAATTTCGCCCAGGACGGCTTTCCGGCTGTTGGGAAGGTGGTCGAAGGTATTCCAGGTCCAGGCCACTTGGAGATTCTCATCGAGATCTACAATCATGTCTCCCACTACGTCCACGGCCCCCGGTCCCTGGACATTCTTCAAGATCCGCTCCGTCATTCCGAGCACGAGGGTATGGCCGCTTGGGAGACGCAGCGCTTCATGCGACATCCAGTTAATGGTCGGCAGGTCCATTGCGGCCAGCTGCTGACTGATGGTAGTGGTATTGGTCTCACGAACGATATCGCCCTGCAAGTCGACTTCCCGGACTTCGGTTTGATCGACGGCGTTGTCCCATACATAGACCAAAAACGTTCCTCCGGCCACCGGGCGCGTCAGATAGGTCTGGTTAGCCTCCGTAGTCGGGTAATACCACACCACGTCGCCAGCCAAGTCGTAGGCAGTGGGCGGATATCCCTGCGCTCCGAATCCTTGGCCCGGCGCGAGCGAGATGTACGACTGCAGCACAATCTTTTCCTTGGAGCTGGTAGCGGAGTTAAAAGGAATCGCGATCGTCGCGGGGGCCAAGGCGGCGGTGACAGTTCCAGTGGTGAAGGTGAGCGGCGCGCTCAAGGTGGATTTTCCATTATTCACGAACTTGGACCACATGGTGTAGGAAGTCTGCGCGCGCATTCCGCCGATAAAGAAGTTCACGCTCACGCCGGGCTGGCAGGGAAGCACTTTCGTCCCGAAATAGGTGGTGCTGCTGGTGGCGCGATAGAGAACTTGAACGGTTCCGGCGGCGCAGGGCGTCGCGCTGTAGATGGCTACCAGCGGGTGTGAGCTGGGCGCAACCACGGGCGTGCTGCCAGTGACGCGGCTGTTGAACTGAAAGGGAATCACCGTGCTGCCGGTGTCTCCGGTGGTGGTGTCGGATACCTGGATCTGGATTTGATAGGTACCTTCCTGGAGAGCGCTCCACTGAATGGTACTAGGTTCCCCATAATCCGCCAGCATGTTGAAGGCGGTGGCGCCGGGAGGCTCGACCATAAAACGATAGCGGAAGGGACCCGCGGTTTTGCTCACGCCGGCAACTAAGTTGACGCTTTGACCCACCAGTTGCGGCGAGGCAAGCGATGGGGTCAGACTTACGCTCAGCTCCCCATAGCTCGCCTGACTGGCCGCCAGCGCAGCCCCCAGCAGAAAAACAATTCGAGAGACGGGAACAATCGATAAACCGGCCAGGAACCGCCTCGATCCGTCCGGAGATATTTGGCGCGCAGGTAGCATTTTATTCAAGACCGTAAACATTCAACTGATTGGAGAAGGTGGCCAGGTAGACCTTGCCATTCGCGATGGTGGGCAGGCAGAACTTAGCCAGTAAGCCGGCATTGTCCGCGGACTTCATATTGCTGTTCCAAAGTTCGGTAAGGCTAACCGCGTCGAAGGCGCGAAGTATCCCCGGCACCGGTCCGACAGAGGCGTCCTGGACGCTCATCGCCGCCCACACAATTCCGGTTCCGGTGGTGCCGCCGTCGGCCGAAATCGCCAACTGGCCCCCAGGAAAATTCGCGACCACGGAAGTTTTGGCCACCGGCGTGGTGTCGAAGGTGCTGCCGTTGAAAGCATACGCCTTGAGTGTCTCGTTCAACGCCCAAAGGTATAAGCGCGGCTGCCCGGGAGCCAGATACCAGTAGGCGTAGTGGTGGATCTCGTCGCAGCCTTCGCCCGCAACGTCTGCGCATCCCTTGGTGGCTTGCCAGCTCTGCACCACCTGCGTATTGCCCGGTACCAGTCCGCCCAGGTTGGTTCGATCCAAGAGGAAAATGGTGCCGGTTTTTCCCGCTCCTAGTATCAAATTGGTATTTGGCAACAACAGCGGTCCTCCGGCATTTAAATCCCAGTCATACTTGTCGAGGCTTTTATAGTTAGACGGTATAAAAGCATCGAACGATGAACCACCCAGGCGCACAAAGGTACTGGAAAGATCCGACCCGCCCGTGGTTCCATTGCCCACCATGAAGTACATCCCGTGGATATCGGAGGCGATGCCACGCCCGGACATCCAGAGGCCCCCTCGTGTTCCGTCGGGCGTTGTACATACGATGCCGGTCTGCGTCAGGGTGCTGGCGTTGTAGGACATGAGCCAACCGTGAAACAGATAACCTTCAGAAAAGGCGCCGAAGCCAATCACTACAGCCGACTCGAACAGGGCCAGCGCGGGTCTCTGGAGAACGTTGGCCGGGCTAAAGGTCAGTATGCCGTTCCGAGAGTCGATCGCCGTGCCGGGTACGCTGCCCTGGATCGCCACAGGGCCCTTGAACTTCTCACTGCCGCTGGTAATATCGAGCGCATGGAGACTGTACACGGAGTTGCCGTTTACAACAGTCAGGGACACCACATACATGGTTTTCGTGGCTACATCGATCACCGGCGTACTGAGAATGCCGATTTGAGGCCCGATGTAGGTGTTACCGTCAGCGGTGTTCAGGGCCGGTCCTAAATTGACATGCCACAACGGCGTGGAGTTTGCCGCCTTGTCCGCGTCGAAGGCATAGACGCTGTTGTTCATGGTGGCAACGTAAACCACATTGCTGCTGACGCCCTTGATGGTCACTGAAGGGACGTATAGGGGCTGGGCGTATATTAAGCCATCAACCGCCCTGGTGAACAGCAACCCGAATTGCGAGGTATTGACGTTCGACGTATTCAGGATGGTCTCACCAAGATTCGCAGCCGTACGTCCTTGGTCGTACTGCGCGGTCCAGACGGCGGTTTGAGCCTGAGCGCGTCCCACCAAACAGGTGACCAAAACCAGCGGGAGAAGCGATCTCCGTAAGGCGTGCTGGTCGCGTTTGAAGTTGAATGTTGGCATATTGTGTTGCCTGATTAACAGATTCCCCGTCCGGCTCGTACTAAGTGTATACGAGCCGGCCAGGATGCAGGGTCATGGCGAGCAGCCGGGAATAGCCGGCAATGTTGTCGGATCGCTGTAATAGGTCATTGGAGCGACGGGCGTGCCATTGGTCCATCCTCCCACCGAAAGCTGGTTAGCACTGCCGTTCCCGAGAAACACGCTGCAGTTGTTCCCGTTGGTCATGCAATCGGCGGCCGATACCGAAAGTTTATACGTCACGTAAAAGTCGCGATTATCGATCGCGGCGGTATCCTTGTATCCATCCGAATTGGGGAAGTAGTGGTTCCCAACTTGATTGGGCGTACCCGTGAGATCCGAATTGAAGAACAAATAGTTCTTCTGGGCGGCGGGCACCTGCGTGGTTGAAGTGAAGATACTGACGCCATCCGCGGAACAGGCTACGTTGTCCTGGTCACCGGTCACGATCAGCAATTGCGTAGCGGGACTGATGCCGGCAAAGTTAATCGGTGGCAACAGGCCCAAACTTGCAGGCTCAATCATCACCAGGCCCAGCGGGACGGGGAATGAAGGAACGGAGGTTGAGGCCTGGCCCGCCAGCCAGGCGGTGATCCAGGCTCCGAAGGAGTGGCCGACGATCACCGTCTCCGGCACCCCGTTTTTCATGAGGGGCCTCACGTGCGGCTCCCAGGTGTAGTTTTGCAGCCGGTAAAGAGCGTCCGTCCATGCGGCCTGAGCGTTCGCAGGATAGTCGGCGAAGGTGCTGGTGAGGCTGGCCTGATAGGCGGCCCACACTACAACGTAGCCTTTTTGGACCATCTGGTTGATCCAAGCCTGGTAGTTGGAAGGCACGAATGCCGCGTAGCCGTGCAGGAACAAAATCACGGGCGCTTTGGCAGGCGTGGGCGTACCCGGTTCGTAGATGTAATACTCCAGGTTGTTATTGGTGTACCGATTGTTAGCCCAATAGGGACCGTTGACTGTGATCGACGCGTACGGGTAGGTATTGCCATCCGGACCGGTGGTGGGCTGCACGCAAACCGCGGGCGATCCCGTGCAATTTAGCGCATTGGCACTGCTGGGCGTTGTGGCCGGTTGGCTGGTGCCCAAAGCCTCGGCAGTCAGGTGTCCGGCTTGCACCAGTTGCACCCGCTTGTAAAGCCGGCTCAGCATCAATTCCAGTTCGCGAGCGTCTTTGGCGTTCGCAAAGTCCGCGCCGGGGTTGGTCCTGACGGAGTCCCACAGCAGAAGCAATTTCACAAACACACCATTGGCGGCCTCGTCCTCGGCCTGTTGGAGAAGCGCCGACATGTGATCGCGCCCGGCGGGATCGACAAACTTCCCACCCACCATGAGCTTATTGAACGCTGCCCAAACATCTTCGAACTTCACCGCCGGTGCAGCCGATGGGTAGATCGCGAAGTTGGAATACTCCGATTGCATGCCGTCTGAATTTTCGGACTTCACCTGGTAGGCGTATTTCCCTAAAAGGGATGCGGATGTATCCGCGTAGGTCAGCTGGTCGGTGACGCCGATATCTTCCCAGTGGTTGGCGGCGGCATACGTCGGAGGGCTGATTCCAAACTCGGCAACTTCCACATTGATGGGTTCATACGAACGGCGAAAGACGTGATACTGCTGGGCTCCGTTGGGCGGCGCATCCCAGGACAACAGAACGCCCGCCGGCGCCCCTTCCACCTGGACGTGCAGCGGCGGACTGGGCTGTACCGCAGGAGACAACACGCCCGAGGCAGGCGGCAACTTGTCGGGTGTAGTAGAAGAGCCTCGAAAAACCTCCAGGCCGTAGAACGGGTTTGCGGTCCCCAGGAACAGGCCAACGGGAGTGCTCAGCAAACTGCGAACGCCGAAATTGTATCCATTTTCGAAACCCTGCTGGTCCACCTGCGAGAAGTAGGTGCCGTCCTGGGTCCACCAGAGGTCGAAACCGAACTCGTCTTCCCAGGCCGTAGCACCCTTGTCAAAGCGATACAAGACCGATGCATCGAACGTTCCGACGTAGAGACGGCTATCGAAAACCACCATCCGCCACATGTGCTCGTTCAGAAACCAGCTAAAACCACCTTCCAGCCCGCTGAGCGAGTTCTTCTGTCCCGCGGGCGTGGAACGCGACTGGCCGGCGAGCAGGTCCCAGGTGTTGTCCGCATGGATACGGAACAACTCGGCGCTTTGATCGGTGAGAGGGAATCCCTGCCGAACGCCGTCTCCACCCACGTAAAGATCGCCGTCGTAAACCTGCATGCTGAGTGCGATCGGATCGGCAGGAGTCGGCTCATACCCGGCATTCGGTATGACGGTCGTATAGGTATAAGGCAGGGGTCCCGTCGGGTTGGTGTAAACCACCGAGAATCCGCTAACGCGGTTAACAAAAGTTACGTAGAGAAGATTGTTAAACACGCCGATCTCGTAGGCCGGCGTAAGAGGGCTTGAAATTTGTTGAAACGTGTTATCGCCGAGCCAGGGAGTTGCCGACTGTACGACGGTGCCTTGGCCCTTCCAGTTGACGGCCATGGCGAAGAACTGGCCGTTGAGCGTCTGCATACCGCGGAAACAGGTGTTATCCAGGTTGCCCAGGAAGGTGCCTGGATCCTGCGGAACGGGCGCGAAATTCACTCCGTCGGTGCTGCGCAGAAGACGTCCGCCGGGCACTCCTGGATTGATGGCTAGCGACGAACAGCCGCCCACGTAAAGGGCCTCAGTGCCGGTGGATTCCTCGTAAACCGTCATGCCGCGAAAACCGATATCGGGAGGCACCATCAAGGTGGGACTGGTGTTGGGTACCGGAATAGTCAGCGGCGATTGAAAGACCCTGGTCCAGGCGCCGTTGGTGGGATTGAAAGACCAGATCTCGGCCTGCAACATCAGATTGGCAGGATTCACGGGACAGGAGATATCCGGGTCCTTGGGCGGGTAGGGTTGAGTGGAGAGGACCTCGTGGGTAGCCAGCGCGGTTACGCATTGCTCGGAGCGTGCGGTGCCCACCAGCAAATTCCCGTTGAACCAGGCCATGGACCAGGCCCAACTATTTTGCCGGTCGCCAAAACCTTGCGGCGCGATCGGCTTCCCCCAATTGGACCGGAACAAAGGTGCGTATACGCTTTGGCCGAAACTGCACTGCGTCGCCAGCAATATCAACAGCGCCGCCGATACAGCACCCCCAGGCAACCGAACCGTTCTGGAAAGAAAATTTCGAATCATATGTTTCTGCTGTGCCCTTCTTAATGTTGTGGTTTCAGATCAATCCCACAGATCCTTTATTGCGTCGTGATTTTGGTTACAAAAGCGTCCCAGGTCCCGCCGCCGTATGTTTCCTGGAAAACGCACGCTGGCTGTGGTGAAGCGCCGCCGCATGCGCCCGCACCGGGAGCGATTGGGAAATTGGTCGAATTGGTATAGCCGGTCACAGTCGGGTTACCCGCCTTACCGCTCACCGCAATGCTGGTGATAATGTCGGTGCCCGATCCACCCAGGTAAGTGGAAAAAAACACCGTGGGAACGTAGCTGCCGCCGGTCTGGAAGTTGGCGCCTGGCTGGAAGTTGACTATGAATCCATCGTAGCCGCCGGCATTGGAACTCTGCAAAGCGCTTGTCACCGGGAAGTTGGTGGAATTCGTCGTTCCAGCGATAAACGCGTTGCCGCAGGAATCAACACCAACGGCCTTCGCCACGTCGTTACCGGAACCTCCGTAATAACTCGAGAACTTAAGTTTTCCCGCGGCGTATACCTGCACCCACGCGTCAGCCTCACCCGCGCTGGTGCTCTGGATCGCATTGGCGGTGATTGGGAAGCCCGACGGTTGCCCAGGATTATTGCCGCCTGAGGTGGTGTAGCCGGTGACCCAGATGGCCGAGTAAGCTACCGGTGTACAGGTGGCATTGCCATCGAACGCCGCGACACCGTTAGCGGACGAGACACCTTGTCCGCCGAAAATCCTGGTGATCATGCCGGTGGTGGACGTGGGAGGCTCGCCAGTGCTGCTCAAGGACGTGACGAACGCCTTGGAGTTGGCCGGGCCGGTGCTTTCCGGTATTCCAAAAGCAGTCGAAGTAGTGGAACCCACGATAATCAGCCAATCGCTCTTGGCATCGGCAATGGAGTTGATAATGTCGGTGCCGGAGCCGCCTAAGTAAGTGGAGTACATCATTCCGGTAAACGTTGAGTTGAATTTAGTCACAAAGCCATCTGTCCCGCCCTCGTTGACGGACTGAACGGCATTCAGCGTGGGGAAGTCGGTGGAAGTTGTGGTGCCTGCCACGGCGATATTGCCCAGGCTGTCGGTGGTGATCGCGGTGGCGCTATCCTTGCCGCTGCCGCCCAGGTAGGAAGAGTACGCGATGTCGCTCGGGAACTTCAACTGGGCTACAAACGCATTGCTGACGCCCAGGTTCGAGCCCTGCAAGGGATTGACCGTGGGCAGATCCGTGGAGGTGGTTGTGCCGGCCACATAGACGTAAGGAACCAGCTGGCCAGAGCCTTGCAGCAACGCGATGGAGTTTACGGTCTCGTTTCCGTTGGCCCCACCGTAGTAGCTGGAGATGAAAAGCTTGCTACCGTTACCCTGGAAAAAGATAACGGAGAAGAACGCGTCCGTAGAGCCGGCAGGGCCCGGAAATGTGGGGTATGGGCCAGCGTAGGCGCCGTCGGTGGGAAAGTTCGTGGATGTGGTGCTGCCACCGATGAAGGTATCGCCCAGGGCGTCCACGGCCACGCACAGAGCCACATCGGCGCCGCTACCGCCGAGGTAAGTCGAAAAATTGAATGTCGGGTCGATCACCAGGCTGTGCCGGCGGTCATAATCGGCGATCGCGAACGCAATTTCCTGGTTCGACCGTTTTACAAAGCGCCCGGCAACCGCGTGGCGCACTCCCGCGATTTCCTGATAGATAACGGGCTTGTGGTGCCGGACTTCGCCCAAACTGGTGCGCATGACCAGATCGCCCGTGGAATCGATGCGAACCTTGGCGCCGCTAACGTTGAACCGGATGGCATTCGGATCGGCGCCGGGGGCTACGACGAAATCGTATTCCAGTTGCTGCTGGTTGCCGTAGTAAATCAGATCGACTCCGGAGTAAATGCTTTCGTACTTCACCTTCGAGAAGGTGGGGATGTTGGTCCGCCACTTGGAGCGGTCATTGCCAATGAAGGAATTTACGGTTCCGGGAAGCGGGTCGGCGGGAACCACGCGCGCAGCGCCTGCACCGAGCAGCTTCATGCGAATGGCCGCCGATTTACCGGAGTTGCGCGTCAGCACCACAACCGATTCGTCGGCGGTGAGAAAAAGGCCATAGCCGGAGCCGCGGGAAAACGCCTTCACCCGAGGATCCGTTTGACCCTCGTTCAATTCAAAGGCCAACGGCATCTTTGCATAGAGAGCCGCGGCTGTAGCCTGGGCTTTAGCATCGGTCTGCTGGCTGGTAACAACGTCCGGCCCGGCGACTGCCAGTTGAGTGGCCGCCAGCACAAAAACACCGAGAACCGCTAGGCGATTGAGTGTGAACATGTCGATGATTATAGGGTGCGCATACCGAAGCAACAAGGTATAAAAGCGAGAACGCTGAACACTAAAGTACTAGGACTCTCTTGCAGGTGCGACAATGTTCATAAGTTGCTCAAATTACTGGACTGTTGCCGCAATATCCCAACGGCGCAGATATCGAACGGCAGCGTCCGCTGGGATGCATCGCGACGTCTGAAAGGATCAGTCTGCGGGATCACTCGTGTAAGCCGGCGGCGGAGCTTTGCATGTCACGCTGCGCCATGCCCCGCCGGAGCCGCGCGCTTACCGGGATTGCGCCAGTTCTTCGATTCTGCGGTTAATGAATTCGGGTTTTTCGCGCATGACCAGGTGACCGCCGCCCTCCAGGACATCGATGCTTTCAGGATGCAGCCGCTCGCATAATTCGCGGCCGCGGGCGAGCGGAATCACTTTGTTGGCTGCTCCCCAAAAGATGTGGACGGGAGGGAAACCGGGGGGCGGATGGACCTGATCCAAAGGTGCAAAGCTGGACCAGTTGCTGAAAAGATTGATCAAGCAGGCACCCTCCCCTTTCTTCCCGTACAGCTGATGGAGATGGTGGAGAAACTCGGGATTTTCCTGAAACGCCTGGTCGTATTGTCCCTGGATAATCCCACGATGCAGCAGGCCGCGAGACATCATGAGGTCCACCAGCGGCGCCAGGATGCGCCGCATCAGCGGCCGGCCGGACACCATCTTCACGGTGGCTTGCAGGTTTCCGCCCACCACCGTTTTTTCGGTGGCGATATGAAACAGGAACAGGCGCTTCACCTTTTGCGGGTTCGCAAGCGCATAGTTCAGCGCCATCGCCGCGCCGGTGCAAGTAGCGACGATAGTGACCGGCGCCAGGGCGAGCGAATCCACCAGCGTGGACACCATCTCGGTGTACAAAGGCAACGAATAATCCAGCTTGGGATTATCCGACCTGCCGTAGCCCAGGCTGTCGACGGCGACCACGCGGTATTTTTGCGAGAAGTATCGGATCTGATGTTCCCAGATATGATGGTCGTTCCCGGCGTTATGGAGGAACAGCATGGGCGGGCCCTGCCCTGCCTCGTAATACGCGACGTTGTGGCCACGGAATGAAACCGAGCGATCGGCAGGCAACTTATCGGCAGTCTTATCAACAGTGACGGGCGTGTGCTCAATGACGTGGCGGGTCAACATATCCCTCCGGATCTTTGCGCCGTGGCGGACATCCACCGGAAACGCCCCCGGATAAATCCGAATGTCATCGATGGAGCTGGTTTTCGGGTGCCGGGCCGCGAGCGATTTGAGATCCGCGATCAGCTTTGTCTCGTTCGCCCGGTCCGGAGCAACTCCGTTGCGCACGGGTTCTATCAGCATCACCGGGCGCTTCAGCGAAGAACCGGCTACCGCAACCCCCACGAGCGCGCTGCGATTTACGCCCGGATGCCGGTTGAAGATCGGTTCCACGAGGTCGGAATAAAAATAGCCGGCGGCGGTTTCTAGCCGGTCCGCAATACGGCCGCAATACCAAATACCACCGTCCTCATCGATGTATCCGGCATCGCCCATGCGATGCCACAGGCCGGTTTCGTCCGGAATCTTGGCCTTGCGGGTAGCTTCGGGCTTTCCATGATACGCGGGCGTAACCACCGGCCCGAAGACACAGATCTCGCCGATCTGCCGCGGCGCGAGAGCCAGGTCCGGGCTCCAGCGCTCGATGGGCTGGCTGCTGATGCCGATGACCTTGACCGTGATGCGGGACGCCGGCCGGCCCAGATAAGTGCCCTCGCCGTCGCGCATATGCGATGCTTGCAAAAGCAGCTCGCGGCCGGTGGCATAGCTGATGCAGAGCGCTTCAGTGGCGCCATACATGACGTGCAGGTCGCCATCCGGCTCTGCCATCGCCTGCTGCACGCCTTCCACCAGTTCGATGGGAACGGAAGCTCCGGTGGTAAGTATCTTTCGCAGATACGGAATCTTCTCGCCGCGCTCGGCGCAATACTTCACCAGGTTTCGGACCACCGGTATCTGCATGAACGCTACCGTGGGCCGCTGGTTGCGAATGATATCCAGGAGGCAGGCCGGTGAGGCGTCCCGGGGGTATCGCGGATCCATGTCCGGCGTAATTACGGTGGCGCCGGATCCTACGAAATAGATGGCAAACGCGGGATGGCAGGCCAGGCATACCTCGCGGGGTCCGAGACCAAGCGACTCCTGCATGATTTGAATGATGGCCGCGCCGTTGGCGTGGGTGTAAACAACCCCCTTTGGATCTCCCGTGCTTCCGGTGGTGAATACGATGGCCATGGTGTCGCCGGCCAGAGTGGGCGCGCTGACGAATGGGCCGTCTTTAGGCAGGCGCAGAAATGACTGGAGAGTGGGTCCGCCTACCGGCGAAAACCCACCGACGGTGACCGAGCGGCGGATGGACTGAAAGACTTTGCGATGCAGAATCCGAAGCGCGTGCGCGATGGGAATACCGACCAATACATTCGGCCGGATGTCCTCGATAGACTTCAGCTTCTGTTGTTTGGTAGCGCCCGGATCCACCACCAGCGGGATGGCGCCCACGTGCCACAGCGCCAGGAAGACCGGTACCAATTCCAGGCTGGGCTGCATGAGGATGACCGCCAGATCGCCCTGCCCTATGCCCGAGGCTTGGAGCCCGCGAGCGTACTGTTCGCCCAACTCCCGGCAAGCGTGGAAAGTCAGAGACTGGTAGCGATGCGCGGCCTTCTCGTGCCCGCCTTTTTCATGATGAGCTACGATTTGGATGGCACCGGCGGGCCGCAGATCGGCTACGGCGGCAAACTCGCGCGCCAGATTCAGCGGCGGGGTTTCGCCAACGGGGGTGGGGACGATGGCTCTGCCAACTGCTTCCGTCATCTGTTTTTATTTTATCCGGCAACTCTTATTTTATCCGGCGACGGTGGCGCGCGGCCCGACCTTCTTCCGGTAAGCCTCGATGGTACGGCTCAAGCCGGTTTCGAGCGAAATACTGGGACGGAAGCCTAGAATCTGCCGCGCCTTGCCGATGTCTGTAGTTCTCTTCGGCGTACCAGAAGGTTTGGTAGTATCGCAGATCACTTGCACCCTGCTTCCCGACAATCGCCGAACCAGCTCAGCCAACTCGCGCAAAGAAATCTCTTCGTCCCCGCCGAAATTCACCGCATCGCACTTGGGATATTTTTCCACCAGATCCACCAGCCCATTTGCCAGATCTTCTACGTAGAGAAAAGTCCGTATGGCGTCGCCGTTGCCCCAAATGACGATGGGCTTGTCCTCGTCCACGGCGCGCTTGATGAACATGGGGATGACGCGCCCGCGCTCCTCATCAAAATAATCTCTTGTCCCATAGATATTGTTGGGCCGCGCGATGGCCACTTGCAGAGCATGTTCATGCGTCCACACTCCGGCGGCCAGTTCGGACATGCGCTTGGACCAGGTGTACCCATCGGACAGGCGGTCTGATTTAGTGAATGCTTCCGCCTCCAAGGTGGGTACCGGGGAATCGTGCGGGTAGACTTCGGCGGAACTGGTAACCAGGAAGCGCTCCACCTGATTCCGCGATGCGGCCTCCAGCATATTCAACGTAATCAGCATGTTCTGGCGCAGAATGTATGCCGGCCGGTTTTTCTTAAAGACTACACTGCCGTCGGCATGGGCGATGTTGAACACTGTATTCTGATCCTGGCATATTTCCATACAGTCATCCAGGCGTGTCAGATCCACCACTCGCATGCGGATGCGATCCTTCACGTGATCCAGGTTGGACAGGTTTACAGGGTCTTGAAACACCGTCGCGGTCACCTGCGCACCGAGACTCAGCAGCCGATCCACCACGTGCGAACCGATGAAGCCCGATCCGCCGGTCACCAAGACCTTTTTGCCACTCCAGTTGTTACTCACTGTGTAACTCTCGCACGGCTGACGTCGCTGGCGCGGGCCTCCGATCAGTCAGCCTATGATGATTTTTCGATGACTCCATCGGTGTTCAGTAAAGTGTAGCACTCCCTCGGCTTACAAACTTTCCTATCTCGTACCGGTCAGGCTGCTTTCTCGTACTGGAACTCATGAAACCAAAAGCGCGGTTCTGCCGGCCTCAGGCATCGATTTGACTCTTTACAATGTGACGCTCGATGCTACTATTCAGGAGAATCGTTCATCAGACGCTTCTTGGGTTTGGGCGCCGGGGACACCTGGCCCAGCCGTGCGAAGGGTCACACATGGAGAATTATGCAATCGCGCACCGTTACACTAATGCTTCTGACGATCGGCGCAGGCTTCCGACTTGCCTGCGCGGCCACGGCAACCGATCAGGCCACTCACTCCAAAATTATGGCTGAGTACGCGAAGCTACCGATGGTCTTCGAAATGAACGAAGGCCAGTCTGATCCGCAAGTGAAGGCTCTGTCACGCGGTTCCCGGTATGGTCTTTTTCTGACGTCCAATGAATCCGTGTTTGTGGTGGCGCCGGGCAAGAATGGGGCAGTGGTACGAGTGCGGACCGTGGGATCGAATCCGGCCGCGAAAGTCAGCGGTGTGGACCGTCTCAGTTCCACATCGAACTACTTCGTGGGCAAAGATCAGTCGAAATGGCGCAAGAATGTAGCGAACTACGGGCGAGTGAAGTATGAGTCCATTTATCCTGGCGTGGATCTTGTCTATTACGGAAATCAGCAGCAGCTCGAGTACGACTATGTAGTTGCTCCGGGGGCCGATCCGAATTCCATTCGGCTGGCTATTGAAGGCGCAAGCAAACTTCACATCGATCGCAATGGCGATTTGCGCCTGGAAACCGGGCACGGTGCAATCCACCAACACAAGCCAGTGGTCTACCAACAGATCGACGGAACGCGGCGTGAGATTGCCGGCAGTTTCATGCTGCGCGGGAATCAGGTTTCTTTTAAGCTGGGGAATTACGATCACAACAAGGAACTGGTAATCGATCCGTCCCTGGCCTTCGTGACGTATCTGGGCGGAAGCGGGACCGATGAGGGCAAAGCTCTGACAATTGCGAGTGAAGCCGGTGTCACTATGGTGGCCGGATCTACCGCTTCAGCGAATTTCCCAATCGTCAGCGTAGGCGGCGTTACCAGTTATCCCTATACCGGCGAAACGGACGGGTACCTGGCGGCGTTCAATCCCGCCGGCACAAAACTATTCAATTCAACCTACGTTGGCGGCACCGGCGGCGAGAATGTGGTAACCAGCATTGCGATGGACAATTTCGAGGTCCCAGTGTATCTTTATCTCGCGGGTTATACCACCTCCCCGAATTTTGACGTAGTGAATGCCGCTCAGCCCACTTATGGCGGCGGCGGCGATGGGTGGGTGGCCCAGCTGGTTTTGAGCCTCAATATCATAACCATTGAGCCGCTGGACTACACGCTCACCACTACGGTCGGTTTCTGCACCTACCTGGGCGGCAGCGGCGTGGATGAAATCACCGGCATTGCCATGGAACAGACCACGAAGGATGTGTTCGTGACCGGCTTTACTACTTCGACTAACTTTCCAACGACCCATGGGGTGCTGCAGAGGACGTTTTCGGGAACCGAAGACGCCTTTGTCGCTCGCTACGCTTCCGGATGTACAACCACACAGGAAGATCTCGACGGATGTACACCCGAAACCACGCCCGCCGGCACGCTGCTGTTTTCGACATATTTGGGAGGGACGGCAACAACCGTAGGAAACGGTATCGCCGTTTACACCAATACCAGCAGCGGCGCTGTCACTGCTTATATTGTCGGTACCACAACTTCCACTTCTCTTCCCGCCGCTGTGAGCGTTGAACCTGCCGTCAAAGCGGCAGTCGTGACGGACAGCGAGGCATTCCTCTTCTCGATGAGCGGGCATGGAAGCGCCACCTATTTCTCAGACCTCATCGGTTCGGCAACTACCACCACCACGGGCGCGGCTGTCACAACCGACACGGCTGGAAATATTTACATCACTGGAAGTACGGACGATCCTACCTTGCCGGTTGCAAACGCGATTTATAAACATTACCAGGGCGGCGGTAGCGATGCGTTTGTGGCCGCCTACGGTCCGGGCGGTACGGCACACTTTCTCTCTTACTTCGGCGGTACCGGCTACGACGCTTCGAATGCCATCGGCGTATTTTCGAGCGTCGCTTCCGGTGTCACCACCACCAACCTTTTCTTCGGCGGCTCTACAACCGGAAGCTTTCCGATCGTGAACGCCACCGGCCTGCAACCTACCTATGGCGGCGGACCAAGCGATGGTTTTGTGACCATGGTGACGAACAGTACCTCTACCGCAAACCCTAGCTCTAAATGGACCATCGGGTACTCCACCTACCTGGGTGGAGGTGGCACGGACGTCGTTTCCGGTCTGGCTGTGGGCACGTCCGGGAACGCTCGGGTGACCGGTCTTTCCAACTCCGGCAGCCCCCAAGCGAATCCCCCTACTACTCACCTTCCGGTGACAACCGGGGCGTATCAAACTACCAACGCAGGCGGTTATGACGCCTTCCTGGCGGAGATCATCACGACACCCTAGCACGGACGGTCTTCGGAGCGCGTTAATAGATCGCGGCGTCGGCCGGAGCAAGAGGCACGTTCCAGGCATCGTAGCCATACAGCCAACTGGTGTCGTCGTCGCCGCCCTTCATCCACGTGTTGGCGCTCGAGATGGCCTGAATCTTTGCCGTGCGCGGCTTGCGGCTGGCTTCGTACCGGCGGAAGGATCCTGCAATGTCCTGGCCCTCTGTTTCGGCCAGACACCTCGCCAGAACGGCGGCGTCTTCTATTGCCGTGGCCGCGCCCTGCGCCATATACGGGGTCATGGGATGGCACGCGTCGCCCAGCAGAGTGACACGTCCGTGGCTCCAGCGCGATAGCGGCTCGCGCTCCAGAATGGCCCACTTGTGGCAATCCGGACAAGCGTCCAGGACCGCGCGAACGTCGGGGTGAAATCCCCGGTAAGCCGCGCGCAATTCCTGCATGTCGCCCTTTGCCGACCACGATTCGCGCGTAAGCCATTCGGCGGGCTCCGGCACGCTGGTCACAAAATAGATTTCGCTTCTTTGGGCGGTGATGTAGTAGATCACGATGTGGCGGTCCAGGCCCCACCATTTCGTACGCGAAGGCCCGATATCGCGCCCGTTCAGCAAGCCGGCTGGATATACAGCGCGGTATGCGATACGCCCCTTATGAATCGGCGTGTCGGGACCCGCCACAAATTCCCGCACCACAGAGTGCACGCCGTCGGCGCCGATGAGCGCGTCCGCTTCGGCCCGCGTGCCGTCGGCGAACCGCAGGCTGACTCCGCCGGGCTGGGGATCGATAGCGGTGAGTTTCTTGCCCAAGTGAACAATCTCAGAAGGTAGCGCCGAGAGCAGCGCTGCCTGCAAATCGCCCCGGTGCAGGCACAGATAGGGCGCGCCGAACAAATCCTCGGGCATCGGTAATTCGCGCATCACCTGGCCCGTGTTCCAAACGCGATTCAAGTGCGAGTAGGGCTGGAAAGACAGGGCGCGCACCCGGTCCTCAACGCCAATCCGCCGCAGAACTTTCATGGCATTCGGCATCATCTGGATGCCTGCCCCAATGCGCTCCAGATGCGGCGCCTGCTCGTAAACCTGCGCGTCAAAACCAACCTGACCGAGAGTGGACGCCGCGGCCAACCCGCCCATGCCCGCGCCCACGATCGCAACCGACGGCTTCTTTCGGTTCATCATTACGATTCTTACCGAAGCAATGGTCCCGACGAGAACCACGTCCAGAATTGGACTTCGTAACTCCACACCGTGAACGCGATCCTGGCCCCATCCGGTGAATAGGAGGGTTGTGTTTTGTTGGACGGATCAAAAGTAAGTTGCTCGGGGGCGAGTTGCCTCACGCCGGCTTGTGCCGCAAGCCGAATGCGGAACAGTTGCAAATATCCATCGTTCGCGGGCGCCGGGTACGCGATCCAGGCGCCGTCCGGCGACACGCCGAACCCGGCAACATGCTGTTCGCCGATGAAGTGAAACACCGGCGCCGGACGTCCGCCAGTCCGCGGCACAACGTAGATGGTCTGCTGGTTGCTATTACGAAACGCCTGAAAAACAATTCCCCCGGATCCAGGATTCCACTCGGCATGGGTGATCTCGCCGCTGAAGCCGTCGAGCGGGACCTCCCGCGGCGTCGCGGTCACAGTGCCGGTCAATTGATCGACGCCAATGAGATAAATTACGTGCCGCAGCGGAATCGCGCCGTGCTTGTACGCCGCCACCATCACCCACTTGCCATCGGGAGACCAGCGCGGCCAATCCGTCTCTGCCGGCCGTCCGAAATGCGTCAGCAGCTGCGGTTCCCGAGATCCGTCCGCCGGCTGAATCCACAGATCGTCGGATAGGTCCTGGTGCGAATGCAGCACCATCCACTTTCCGTTGGGAGACCAGCATAAGCCTTGGTCTTCGGAGGGCGAGGCAAGCACGACGCGGGCCGGAGCGCGCGCGGGCGACTGACCGGCGGACGAGATCAGACCGATGTCCTGGGCGATGTCGGGATAATGAAAATCGTCCACCACCCGTCTCCAGCTTCCGAACGTCAGTGCGATCTGTTCGCCATTCGGACTCCAGGTGGGCGTCATCGATTGAAATAGCGCCAGTGGCATGACAACGCCGCCATGGGCTGGCGCCACCGATACGAAAGTGCGGTAATCGGAGCGCTTGAAGAGCACCGCTCCAGTTCGCGCCACGGAGGGTGCATAGGTATCGGTCGCGAATTGAGTCAACTGGGTTCCCGGGCCGCCGCTCGAAATCGCGCGCGACCAAAGATCCAGCGTGCCCTGCGTATTCGGAACTCCGGCATAGATCTGTTTTCCATCCGGCGAAAAAGCTACTGGCCCGTACGCGATCAAGGAAGGTTCGTTCGACTTGGCGCCACACGGGAAGCTCAACGTTTGTGCGCCTCCCGAAAACGACAAACAGGCCAGCCGGCCGTCGGGCGCCCAAGCGGGAAAGGTGAGTGAGGCCGGAGTGGACAACACCTCACCGTTGCTTCCATCCGAGTTCAAGATCCACAGCTCGGTTCCGGCCGCGGTGTGCGCCACGCCAGCTACTTTGCGGTTATCGGCGGACCAGACCATCTGTTCCAATTTCGCAAGCGGAATCTCGACCGCGTGGCCCGAATCCACGGCCCTACCCGCCAGCCTTGCCCGTTCCGGCCACAGAAGATGGCGCGTTCCCGTGGCTCGGTTGTAACTCCACCAGCGTGCTTGCGCGTCGCCGCTATCCACTACGAGAGTTTCATCGTCGGGAAGCCAGGCTAAATGACGAATGGTCGCGTTGCAGGGCGGAAGCTCAGTGACCGGACCACCTGCTACGCGCTGGACAAAGAGGCGATAAGCGGTGGAATATGCCAGCCACTCGCCCGAGGGCGAGATAACGCCGAGGGGATCGCGATAGCCCACCGGTCCATACTGATGAGCTATGGCAACCTGATGAGCTGTGGCAACGTATTTCAGCCGCCCTATGTCCTGGGCTGCTAAAGTTGCCCATAGACCGAAAATGGCCGCGGCCAGTACAAGCGCACCGTTGCCGCTTCGCAAGAACCGGCGTGCTGGCTGGCAACAGCATTTTCTCATGGCGCCCACGGGCACTTAGTATTATTACTTGATAAGGCAGACTCGAATATAGTGAGGATATGGCGATTCCCAAAAACATCGGAGCGGAGATAGAGATCACTGCTCCCTCAAGCGACGCACCAACGGCGATTTTGACCGACGATGCGCTGCAGTTCCTAACCAGTTTAGCGGCCGAGTTCGAAACGCGCCGCGGCGAGCTTCTGGAAAGGCGCGCGCTGCGCCAGAGGGAGATCGACGCCGGGCGGTTCCCGGACTTTCTGCCGGAGACGGCTGAGATACGCAACGAGGAGTGGACCGTCGCACCCATTCCCAAAGATCTGATGGACAGGCGCGTGGAGATCACCGGGCCGGTGGACCGCAAGATGATCATCAACGCTCTGAACTGCGGGGCCAACGTGTTCATGGCCGACTTCGAGGACGCCAATTCGCCCACCTGGCAAAACAACCTGAGCGGCCAGATCAATCTGCGCGACGCGGTGAACCGCAGCATCGACTATGTTGGTCCGGAAGGCAAAACCTACCGCCTGAATCCGGCCATCGCGACGCTGGTGGTGCGGCCGCGCGGCTGGCATCTGGTGGAGAAACATGCCAAGGTGCGGGGACAGCCGATGTCCGCCTCCTTGTTCGATTTCGGCTTGTACTTGTTCCACAACGCCAGGAACCTGATGGCGCGCGAATCGGGCCCGTACTTCTATCTGCCCAAGATGGAGAGCCATTTGGAAGCCCGGTTATGGAATGACGTGTTCAACTTCGCGCAGGACGCGCTGGGCATTCCGCGTGGAACCATCCGTGCGACGGTATTGATCGAGACGATTTTCGGCGCGTTCGAGATGGACGAGATTCTGTTCGAGCTGCGTGAGCACTCTTCAGGACTGAACTGCGGTCGCTGGGACTATATGTTCAGCTTTATCAAGAAATTCCGCAATAATGCGGATTTCGTATTGCCCAACCGGGCCGAAGTGACCATGGAGCGGCACTTCATGAAGTCCTACGTGGAGCTGCTGATCCAGACTTGCCACCGCCGAAACATTCACGCCATGGGCGGCATGGCGGCGCAGGTGCCGATCAAGAACGATCCGGCGGCAAATGAAGCGGCGCTCGACAAAGTGCGCCAGGACAAACTGCGCGAGGTGTTGGCGGGGCACGATGGAACCTGGGTAGCGCACCCCGGGCTGGTCCCGGTGGCCAAGGAAATCTTCGACGCGCACATGCAGGGGCCCAATCAGATTTCGCGCAGGCGGGATGAGGTTCAAGTCGCGGCCAAGGATCTTCTCTCTGTGCCCACCGGCGCCATCACGGAAGCCGGCCTGCGCTGGAACATCGACGTAGGCTTGCAGTACCTGGAGGCATGGCTGCGCGGAGTGGGCTGTGTGCCGATCTACAACCTGATGGAAGACGCTGCCACTGCGGAGATCTGTCGCGCGCAGGTGTGGCAATGGGTGAAGCATCAGGCCAAGCTCGATGACGGCCGGCCGGTGACGGCGGAGCTGGTGCGCAAGAATGCCGCCGAACAGCTCGCCAAGCTAAAGGGGCAGTTGGGGCCAGGCCGCTTTGACGATGCGGCGAATATTTTCGGGCAAATGCTCACCAGTGCCGATTTTCCGGAATTCCTGACCCTGGTCGCGTACGATTATTTGGATTAAGGGGAATAACTCCGCGGCAACCACGTCCCGCCGTTAAATCAGCTTGCGGACGAGAACGGCGGGATGGACGGCGTGCGCGTTCGCTAAACTCTCAACCTGGTGCCGGCAGGATGTGCCCACCGCTGCCAGCGCTTCGTTTTCCTTCATCGCTCGCACCGCCGGGAGAAGTTTGCGGTTGGCGATTGCGATGGAGACATCATAGTGATCCTTGGAATAGCCGAAGGAACCGGCCATGCCGCAGCAGCCCGCGTCCAGATCCACTACGGACGTACCGGGGATCTTGGAGAGCAATTTCATGGAAGCGGGCAGCAGGCCAAGCGCTTTTTGATGGCAATGGCCGTGCAGCAGGATTTTTTCGGGGCCTGGGCGGAGAGGCAAATCCAGGGTACACGCAAATTCTTCCCACAACAGGCACGCCTTCGCCACCGTCTGCGCTTTGCGCTGCTGTTCACCCCGCAGCAAAAATGCGGCGTCCTCCTTTAAGACTGAGAGACAACTGGGCTCCAGGAACAAGATCTTCTCTCCACGTTCGGCTATGGGGTAAAGCGCATTCGTCAATACGTCCGCCTTCGCGCGGGCTTCTTCCAGAAGGCCCTTGGAGATCAGCGGGCGGCCGCAGCAGCCGGGACGAATTATGCTCACACCGCAGCCGCCGCGCTCCAGCACCTCTAACGCGGCCATGCCGATTTCCGGGTCGTAATGATTGGTGAACGTGTCGTTGAACAGGTTCACGGTTCGCGCGCCGGTTGCCTTCGGGCGGCGTGCGGTTTGGCGGGCGAAGGTGTTCCGCTTCCAGGCGGGCAGGCGCCGGCGCGCATCTACTCCCGTCAGCTTTTCGTTGATCCAGCGTGCCGGGGCGCTTTGCATTACCCAGTTGGAGAGCGGCGCGAAGCGGCTGCCCCACCCGGCCAGTTCCTGCGCGTGGCCTAATGCATGGGCGCTGAGCGGGGCGCCGTGCCGGGCATGATGTTGCGCCAGGAATTCGCTTTTGAAGCGAGCCATGTCTACGTTGACTGGGCACTCGGCTTTGCAGGCCCGGCATTCCAGGCAGAGATCCAGCGCTTGATAAACGCTTTGGCTGGTTAAACCGGCTTCGTCCAGTTGGCCGGACATGGCAAGTCTCAGAACATTTGCGCGTCCGCGCGTGACATCCGTTTCTTCGCGAGTGGCCATATAGGAGGGACACATGGTGCCGGATAGTTTCTTGCGGCACGCGCCTACACCGCTGCACATTTCCACGGCTCCGGCGAAGCCCCCGTATTCGGAAAAGTCGAAGTACGACTCCGGGCTGGTGGCTGTGTAGCGTGGCCCGAAGCGCAGGTTGCCGGTGATCGGCGGGCAGTCCACGATCTTGCCTGGATTGAAGATGCCGTGCGGATCGAACGTCGCCTTGACCTGCCGAAAAGCCTGGTAGATTGCGTCGCCGAACATTTGCCGCATGAAGGGGCTGCGCACATATCCGTCACCGTGTTCGCCCGAAATTGCGCCGCCGTATGCGATGGCCAGATCGGCCACCTGTTGCGCGATGGAGGCGAATTTGGCTACGCCCTCCGCGGTCTTCATGTTGATGACCGGGCGGACGTGCAGGCAGCCCACGGAGGCATGCGCGTAAATACCGGCCGTCGTTTGATGGCGTTCTACGATTTGGCGAAATTTGCCGATATACTCGCTCAGCTTCTCGGGTGGGACGGCGGTGTCCTCGACAAACGAAATCGATTTGGCGTCTTCTTTCATGGCCATGGAAAGGCCCAGCGCGGCTTCCCGAAGGCTCCAGATACGAGCCTGAGACGGCAGGTCGAATTCGGAATGGTAGTGATAGCCGAATTTGCGGGCGCGCAAATCTTCTTCGAGCGCGGCCATGCGGGGCCGCAGATCCTCTTCCCGATCCGCGTACATCTCCACGCACAGCGTCGCTTCCGGATCGCCGGCTACATATTGGCAGCGGATTTTATCCAGATTGGCGTTCTGGCGGGTGTTGTCGAGAATCGCTTTGTCCATCACCTCAACCGCCGAAGGTTGGTGCCGGAGAATCACCGGGGCGGCGGAGAGCGATTCCAGAATATCTCCGAAGCCGATTACCATCACTGCTTTCGCTTTCGGTAGGGGGACCAGACGAACCTTGGCCTCCAGCACCACTCCCAGCGTGCCCTCAGAACCGACCATGATTTTGGCCAGGTTCACGGGCTTGGTCTGGTCTACGAATTCGTCGAGATTGTAGCCCATCACGCGCCGCAGCACCTTAGGAAAGCGGCGGTCGATTTCCGCCGCGTGCTCACGCGCCAGCCCGATTACGGTGCGATAGCAGGCTGCTTCTAAGGTGTCGCCGGCCGGGATTTCGCTGCGCGAAATTTCGCGGAAGTGCGCGATGCTGGCGTCTGAAAGAACTACGGTCTGCTCCAGGACGTGATCGATGGTCTTGCCGTAGATCACGCTGCGGGCGCCACAGGAATTGTTGGCCATCATGCCGCCGAGCGTAGCCCGGCTGGCGGTGGAGATGTCGGGCGCGAAGCGCACGCCAGACGGCGCGAGTTGCGCGTTGATTTCGTCTAACACCACCCCGGGTTCGACGCGCGCCCACAGTTCCTTCACGTTCACTTCCAGAACTTTGTTGAAGTACTTAGAGGTATCAACCTGGATTCCCTCGCCTATCGCCTGGCCCGCTTGCGAAGTGCCCCCACCGCGCATGGTGATGGGGCATTGGCGGCGTCCGCAGATTTCGACGATGCGAACGATATCGTCGCGCGTTTTGGGGATCGCCACGCCGAGCGGTTTGATTTGGTAGACGCTTGCGTCGGTGGAATAAAGGGCTCGCGAAAGGCTGTCGAAGCGGACTTCTCCGCTAATTGAGGATCGCAGCTCCTGCTCTAACCGCGCGGCGTCGATGTCCGGTTTTCGAAGGGCGGGCTCAAGCTGGACGAGACTCATACGCAGCACTAAAGAGGTTATCAGATGGGAACGATCAGGCAGATCAACCTAAGCTGCGACGCAGTGGGGATCAGGACTGTATTCATGCCGTACCGGTACGAAAGCTCCAACTTTCCTATTAGCTGCTTTCATGGCGTGCTCCAACATGAGAGCGCTTGGAGCAACCCGTCGACAATCCGGCGTCATGGCTGGTTTTTGAACCTGCCGTGGTGGCAACTCCGCCGGACGCAGTGGACGCGGCCGAACACGCCCAGATCTCCGAAGAAGTTCCAACCGATCAGAAAATTCCTGCTATCTGGACGGATGTCACCGGCATCCAGATCATCCGTGCCACTCGATCCTGGATCCAATATGGAGCAGTTGGTTTTGCGGTGATTTGCATCGTCATTGGGGCGCTGGAAGCCCTCTTTGGCCGCTAGACGTGTTTTCCACCTTACAAATTTTCGATTGCGGAAAGTTGAAAATCTGGTTGCAACTGAGTGCGAGAAGAGAGAAACTACGTAAGGAACTAGCTCACTCCTCCGAGGGCTATCCGATGCCCGCCTCATTCCATCAGGGATGAGGCGGGTTCAGTTTTTCTGCGCGTACATCGCGGCTCTGTTCGTCGATCACGTCCAGTGGAACGCGTCAACTGCCTGCCGCGGGCCGGAAGTGCAGATCCACCGTGTAGCCGGCGACATCCACGTGTATGATGTAAAGCACGTCGATCCTGACGACACCGTCTGTCATGCCGACGCGGACGTCTTCACCGTGAACGGGCAAGCCCAGGCCCGCCGCTTCATTCAGCACCTCCGTCCGAACCGCTTCGGCGGGCTTTTTGGCTGTTGCCGGATCGTCCACCAGGCTGGTGACGTAGTTCTGCAGCCGCCAATTCGCCGCGTAAGGCGGAACCAAAAGCACGCCCACACTGGCCAGGATGAGAAGCACCGCAACGCCCGCGATCAACCGCGGGGCGCGATCATTCACCGTTTACTTTCCTCGAGCGATTCCAGTTCCTTCCAGATATCGTCGTCGTGGCGTTCCCAATCCGGACTCTTCTTGGTAACGCGGAACTCCGGCACCTTGAGCGTGCCGTGGCCATAGAGGCAGATGTATTCGGTGCGCGGCTGTCCGAACAGCAGCATGTTGGGCCAGGACCCGGCACTCACCGGCATACGCAGCCAGCGCAAGCAGATGCGGCAGCGATAGCGCTGGTCCCAGATTATGAGATGAAGCACGCCGAAGCAAGCCAGAAAGTACAGCAGCATCGCGCTGGTGAAGCCAAGATCGTGACCGAACGGCTTCTGCTCGAAACCGGATGCCAGGGCGCCGCGAAAGCTGACCACGATAGCCCTCCACACCAGAAGCATTACCATGGCGCCGGCCGCCAGCTTCAGCAGCAAAAACCCCCAATACTTCATGATCATTGGATTCCTTTCGCGTGCTCCAGGTTCCCGCTCATGAGATCTTTATCGGCCCGCGCTCAACTCTTCAGCAGATTGCGGGCCAAAAATATTACGTTAGCCGGACGCTCCGCCAGTCTCCTCATAAAATATGGATACCACGCATCGCCATACGGAACATAGAGCCTCAAACGGTAGCCAGCCGCCACCAAGCGGCGCTGCAGGTCGCGACGGACTCCATACAGCATCTGAAACTCAAAACGATCCGCCGCGATGTTTCGTTCCTGAATATAGTTTATCGCCTTGTCGAGTATGTCTTCATCGTGCGAAGCGATGGCTGGATACGTCCCGCGGTCGAATAGTTCGAGCATCAGGCGGACGTAGTTGGCGTCCACGTCCTTCTTGCGGGGAAACGCCACATCGGACGATTCGCGATAGGCGCCCTTGCACAGCCGGATGGGAATGGATTGCCGGCACAAGTCTTCAATGTCGCTCTCGCTGCGATACAAATACGCCTGAATCACCGCGCGGACACTTCCGTAGCGGGCGTGAAGATCGGATACCAGCGCGAGCGTGCGGTCGGCATAGGCGCTCTCCTCCATATCCACCTCCACCATGGCGCCAATCGATTTCGCGCGGGCCACCAGGCATTCGACATTCGCCCCGCAATCGGGTTCCGAGAAGCCGAGGCCCAACTGGGTGAGCTTGACGGACACCGTGGCTTGCAAATTGAGTTTCGCGATCCGATCCAGCGCCGCTAGATACGCGTCGCGCGATTGCCGGGCTTCTTCCAAAGAATGGACGCTTTCGCCCAGATGATCGAGCGTAGCCAGGTAACCGTCGGCATTTAGCTTTTGGCAAACCGCGACTTCGCGCTCGATGGTGGAGCCGGCGACGAAGCGCGACATCAGCCGGTCGGCAGCTGGTGACGTTTCCATCCAGTGACGAAGCCACAGCTGTCGGGAAAGCACCAGGAGCAGGCCGCGGAGCACTCACTCATTAGAATACTAGGTTCCGGCGAGTGGACGGTGGCGATTGGCCTAATTTCCGCCCTTCAGTTTAATCTCCGCGGTATCGCCTTGCACCTCGACTATTGTTCCGAAAGGGCGTGACAAGCCGGCCAGCCGTTCCAGGATATAGTGCGCTTGCTCACCTGTCGCCGGCGTCGGCAAGCCGCGTGTCTGGAGGAACAGGTTATTGGTGTGCTCATCCTGGGTGTCGGCCTGACCCTGGCCAATCTTATTCTGTGCGATCGGACGGAACTTAATGGATTTCAGATTCTTTCCCTGGAACTCGACATAGGCCACCACGCTTTCCCAGTTGATCGGTTCATCCAGCAATATGTCCGCCGGGGGCGCCTGAAAAATGAAATTACCCAGATCGAAAAAGATGGGCCGTCCGTGATAAATCTCGACACCGTGCAGCAGAGGCGCGCCATGCATCACGATGATATCCGCGCCTGCATCCACTTCCGCGTGCGTCCAGGTCTTGAGCCAATCGGGCGGCGCCAGACGCTGGGGCAGCTCTTCCAGCATGATGGTCCTGAAAGGCTTGTCGAATACGTGATTATGTTCATACACGATGACGAGATCGGCTTGTTTTCTTGCCGTGCGGATGCTTTCCAGAATGCGCCTGGAATCTTCCTGGTTCGGCTGGTTGCCTTCCACGCGAAGCTCGTTCACGCCCGGCCGGCTGCCGGTGGCGGAACCTCCCTCATCAATCAGGCCGGATGCCATCGCTACCAGGGCAACCGTGCCCTGGGGCGTGTGCAGGTAACCGGGAGCGGCAGCTTCCTCGATGGTGTGCCCGGTCCCGGCATGCGCCAGGTTCAGGCGGCCGGCCTCTTCGAGCGTGTTCTCGATGCCTGGAACCTTCAGATCGAACGCATGGTTGTTGGATAGCGACACCAGGTTAAAGCCGAACGACTTCAAGGCATCCAGCGCCTCAGGCGGCGAAAGAAATCTGCCGTTCAGGTGCGACTGGCCCTTTTTTTCGTCGACGATGGTAGTTTCAAAGTTCGTAAACACCACGTCGCCCTTCAATAGCGACTTTATCGCCGGCACGGCGGACGGGGCGTGAACGCGGACATCGGACCGGATCATCGATTGTCCAGTCAATGTGATGCTGAGCACAGAGGATTGCGCGCGCAGGGTCTCCCGCATGGTGAATGCCACGACCAGGCAGGCTGCGGCCAGCAGCACCCGGCGACCATCTAAGACTGTTGCCATCTCCAGACTCCTTACAATCGAAAACACCTGCCGATTGCAACGGTAATCATACACCGGTTCTCGCCGTACGCGATAACCGCTCCGCGCCTTAACGCGCCGGCGGATAACTCCCCAGGACCCGCAGAAAATCCGCGATTTCCGCCAGGTGCCGCAGGGCGTTCTGGACGCGCGGTTCTTTTTCGCGGCCGAGCAAATCCAGATAAAACAAGTATTCCCACGGTTTGCCGCGCAGCGGGCGAGACTCGATTTTAGTCAGGTTCAAATCGCGCAACGCGAACGCGCTCAAGCCGCGGAACAGAGCTCCTGGAATGTTGCGCGTGGTGAACACCAGCGAGGTCTTCCATTCTTTCGCGCGCCGCGGCGGCGGCAGCTTCTGCGATGGATACAGCAAAAAGAAGCGCGTGAAATTGCGCCGGTCGTCTTCAATGGAACGTTTCAGGATGGTTCCCCCGTAAATGGCGGCAGCCACCTCGGAGGCAATCGCGGCGGCGTGGAATCCCTTCTGCTCCATCAGCATCTTGACGCTGCCAGCGGTGTCATAGAAAGGAATCCGTTCCAGCTTCGGATAGCGGGCGAAAAACTTGAGGCATTGGTTCAACGCCACCGGGTGGGAGTACACCTGGCGCAGGTCTTTGAAGCGCACGCCCGGATGCGCGATGAGGTTGTGCACAATCCGGACATTAGTTTCAGCGGCGATCCGAACATCGAAATGGAGCAGGTGATCGTAATTCTCGTGCACCGATCCGGCCAGCGTGTTCTCCATCGGTATCACCGCCGTGCCGATCTTTCCAGAGCACAAGGCCGAGAAGACGGACTCGAATGTGGGATAGGGAACAACTTCGGCCTTGGAGCCCAGCAGTTGGCGCGCCGCCTCCTGGCTGAAAGCACCCAATTCGCCCTGAATACCCGTGCGCTGCAATTTCATCGCTCGCCACCCATCGTATTCGAGTTCGAGTTCACGCCCGCAGGTTCCCTCCAGTTTTTCTCAAAACCGATCACGAGGGTCATGCCAAGCCTCTCTCTGCTCACGATAAACCGTTGTAATATCTGCGGCTGTTCGGAAAACCGAACAAACCGGTCATTCCCGCCTTGCTCTTTGTTGCTGTGACCGCTATAATTCGACCCTGTAGAATGTCTTAAATGAAAGTGCTCAATCCCGAAACAGCAACTTCCCGGTGTTCCCTATAGGCGCTGGGAAAGCATCATATCATGGAGGATCCTGGACAGAAACTACGGCGCATTAGAGAACGGCTAAGTTTACGGGTTCGGGACGTGGAGCAAGCCAGCCTCAAAATCGCGGACAAATACCATAACGACGATTTCGCGGTCCTCATTAATCGCGTCTCGGAGATCGAGAATCGCAATCTGGTTCCCACCCTGCACAAGCTGTACTCTCTCTGTGCGATCTATCGTCTGGATTTTCAAGAGGTTCTCGCATGGTACGGGATCTCGCTGGACGCCCTCCCTTCCGACGCTGCTTCGGTGGACGTGCCGCAAACGCATCTGCTTTCCTTTCATGGCAATACGGCTCAAGGGAGCGTATCGAGTGAAGTGCTGTTGCCCCTGGCGCTCGATCCCGGCCTCGATCTTCGGCGCACAACCTATCTTACTCGCATGATACAGCGCTGGGGTAAACTGCCGCTCCTGTTTCTGGATTCGCTGAACATCAAGGAACAGCGCTATGCCTTGATTGGAACCGAAGATTGGTTCATGTATCCCATGCTGCAGCCCGGAACCTTTGTTTGCATCGACGACACGCAACGTAAGATCGCAAGCTCCGGTTGGAACAACGAGTTCGAACGCCCGATCTATTTTTTCGAGCACCGGCAGGGTTTTGCCTGCGGCTGGGCGAGCCTGAACGGGGAGCAGCTGATCCTGATCCCCCATCCGGTGTCGGGGTGCAGTCCGCAGGTTTACAAACATCCTACCGACATCGATTTGGTCGGCCAAGTTTCCGGAATCGCTATGCGTCTGGATCAGGCTCGGCGACGCCGTACGCGGCTTTAAACAGCTCTAACAGCGCTGTAAAGTCAGCGATATAGAGGCGTTTCTCCACGCCTCGAACCGAAGCTGGAAGCAGATTCCGGTAGGGCGCCAGCCGGAGCCAGGTCTCTACTACTACCCGTTTGTCCTCGAACAAGGCCGAGATATAGAGGTCCAGGTCCGCCTTCTGCTGCTCGAGGTTGAACGAGAGCCAGTCGGCGAATACGGCCGCGTGGCTGTTCTTCAGCGCTTTGTTTGCTTCGTCCTCCCCGAACACCAGTGCTAACCCGTGATGTTCGTAGCAGCCGTTGTTGGGGTTTCGCAACGACGCCAGGTAGACTAACCTACCGAAAACAGAGGGGATCTGGGAGATAGTGTTGCGCCAAAGGTCGGCAGCCGCACTCCGATCGAAGGCCACGCCCGCAGCTCTTTCGGCTTTCATACCAAACACCTGAAATCATACACCGGATCTTGCTGGAAGGAAAGCCAGTCCATCCCGGACTCCGGGCAGAAAGTGTTCTGCTTTCCGAAAGCCTCTAGCCCTACGCCTTTAGCTCAACCTTTACCGCTTAATCTTGCCGTGGATTCGAGAATCCACCGAATTCAATTCGAAATCACGAGGAGATTTGAGCATGTTGAAAAAGCTATTGGCGTACGCCGGTCTTGCAATTGCGCTGGCCACCGCCGCATCCGCCGGAATTCCCGTTCCACCTTGTAATCCCTGCTTAGTCAGCGCGGCCCGTTAAGTCCCAGCTTGGGAGCTGGTGCTAAACTGGACATCGATCCATGCACCAGCTCCCGCTCGAACAACAAGTACTAGAGGTAGCCCAGATTGCAGTCCTGCTGGCGCTATGCTCCAAACTGTGGCTCAGCGGACTTTACAAAACCTACGTTTTCTTTTTTAGCTTCCTGGTGTTGGAGTTCCTTCAGGTACTTATCCCGGTATTTGTACCGCTGAACGGTATTCTTTATCGCGACACCTACGTCGCGAGCCAGGCCCTGGTTGTCTGCTGCTGCGCATTGGTGGTTATGGAGTTGTACTCCGTCATCCTGCGCAATCTGGAAGGAATTTCGAGCGTTGCCCGCCGCTACATTAAGATCACTCTCGCTCTCTCCATCACTCTGTCATTGCTACCGTTGTATATCGAGAAGACGCCCGACACTCTTACCGGCTATCTCTTTATCTTCGAACGTCCTATCTTGTCCAGCCTGCTGCTTTTCGTTCTCTTGATTGCCGCCTTCCTGGTTTACTATCCAGTGCCGATCGGCCGGAACGTCATGGTGTACCTGTTGGGTTATGCCGTCTATTTCATCGCGCTAGCCGGTGCCGTTTTCTTCCTGAACAATCTGGGCTATTACTCGAATCGCTGGTTGGGCAATTTGGACATGGGCTTTTCCTTGATTTGCCCGCTGTTTTGGCTCATCTTCCTCAACCGCCGGGGAGAAGAGAAGAGCGTTGTGGTGGGCCATCACTGGAATCCAGGCGACCAACAGCGATTGCTGGCCCAACTGCAGGCCATCAACGCCACTCTTTTGCGCTCCGGGAGAAAATAACCTGCGCCAATAACCGCTAGTGTGATGGAGATCTCGCAAACAAAGTACAAAGTTATTTGCATTCACTGGAATTATCCGTTATGATTTAGCGAGAGGGAAGGAGGAAATGTGCATTTACAACTGATCCTTCCGGTTGCGCTGGCGTTCTTTGCGCTGGCCGCCTTTTCTGCCGGCCTGTTCTGGAGGCTCGCGTCTAGCTTTGACGCGCGGCGGTGTACACCCGAATGGCTGGACGGCTTTTCTCTGGAAAGCTACGCTCCCATGGAGCGGCTGTTGGGGAAAGACGACGTGGAGTTTCTGGCGTCACAGCCGGGATATCGGCCGGAAATCGCGCGACGCCTGATGAGGGAGCGGCGCAAAATTTTTGCCGCTTATCTCGGACATTTGGTGCGGGATTTCAACCAGTTGGTCGAAGTGGGCAAACTCATGATCGTTTATTCCACCCAGGACCAGCAGGAATTCGCGCGGCGGTTGTGGCGCCAGCAGCTTGCCTTTTACACCGTCGTGTGCTCCGTGCGGTTGCGGCTAGCGCTTTATCCTCTGGGCTGGAGTGGAGCGGATCCTCAGCGTTTGGTGACGGCCCTTACCGCCATGCGCGATCAGGTGCTGCTGCTCACTTCCCCCAGCCAAGCCCAGCTTGGCGCCGTATAGTCAGCTGCAAACCGTCTTGAGGAGCTCTTTGGCTTCTTTCAGCATTGGAAATTGTTTTTCGGCTTCCTTGAACTCGCGCGTATGGACGCAGCGGCGCGCGCCCCGATGGTCCACCGGGATTCGCAAGTGGAGCATCTCATGGAACAAAATATATTCCACCGCTAAGCGTGGGACGCTTGGCCGGTCCAGCAGGCGGCTCAGGATAATTGCGTTGTGCGAGGGATCGTAATGCCCCAGCATCACGCGCGAGGGCCGGCGGCTCCAGCCCAGCAGCGGTTGCGCCATCAGGCCGTGGAAGTGCGCCCGATTCAGTTCGTCGAACATGGCTTCCAGATTGTAGGAAACCCCTTGCGGGCCTGACACGAACTTTCGCCCGCGCGTCTGCTTCACCAATTGCAGGCTGCGCCGCATCTCCTTGCGATTGAGATAGCGGCGGTAGCGCTCCGCGTGATTTCGCGGCGCTGGCCGGCGGAAAAGTTTGGACATCAGAATGTGCGCCAGCGATTCCAGGATGGCCGCGGGCGCCCCTTCCAGCACATCCGTGACGCGGAAATCGAGACCAGACTCGTCCCATCGCACGGAGCTATTGGCATTGGCGAATTTGCAAAACTTCACACTAACCGTTGGAACGGACGTGCGCGGCTTCAGCTCGCCGAACACGCGCATGAATATCTCCTCGGGTGTCTCAAAGAAAATCGCACTCTGCAGCACTTTTCTTAAGAATAGCTCAGGTCTTAAGAATAGCTCGGGGCTGAATGCCCGGCGGCGATTCTACTGGGCGGTTTCGTCGAGCAGCAGGATTTCAACGCGCCGATTTTCAGCACGCCCGGCTTCGGTATCGTTGGAATCCTTGGGGTTGTAGGAACCGTAGCTTTGGACCGACAGGCGCGACTCTGCGATGCCGTAGCGGGAACTCAGGACCTCCAGCAGGTTCATGCTCCGGGCGGCCGACAACTCCCAATTGCTGCGGAAGCGTTGGTTGTGGATAGGGATGGAATCGGCATGTCCGACCAACGCGACTTTGTTCGGGACGCTCGCGAGCACTTCGGCAATTTGCGAAACGATGGGAAGCGCGGCAGCGACGACATGGTCTTCGCCCGGCGGAAACAAAATGGCTTGCGGCAGGCTGATGACCAACCCGCGCTTTTCCAGCCGCGAATCTAAGCCCTGCAATCGCAACTTCTCATCGGCGCGGACTAGAGCCGCATGGGACTCTGTCGGCGGCAGGGGCGCAACCTGTGGGGCAGGCTGAGGTAAGTCAGACTGAGGATTTGGCCGCGGGCTCGGCCGCGCCGCCGGGACCGGGTGCAGGCCTTGCGCTGCGATCGCCACGAACAGGATCAGCAGAATGGTGACGAAATCGGCGTAGCTGATCAGCCAGCCCTCCCGCTGTCCGCCGTGTTCGGCCGCCAGGTACTTGGGCTTGGGCCTAAGCTTCATGCGCGGCTTGGATGACGGCCTTGGGAGTCTCTACAACTCGCTGGCGGATGTACGCGCTCAAACGCATGCGGATCAAGGCTGGATGCACGTCGTCCGCCAATGCGAGGACGCCTTCGATGATGAGTTCCTGAATTTCGAAGTTCTGGGCAGCGCGCGCGCGAATGCGGTGCGCGGCCGGCAGCAGAAGCAGATTTGCCAATGCCAGGCCATAGATGGTGGAGACGAACGCCGTACCAATGCCAAATCCGACCGACTCCAGGTTCCCGAAGTGACGCATTACTTGGATAAGACCCACCACAGTTCCGATGATTCCGATGGTAGGCGCGAACCCGCCCGCCACGTCCAAAGTCTTGGCGTCCGTTTCGCCCTGGCGCTCGCGCATGCGAAGCTCGGTTTCGAGGACGGCCCGTAATTCCTCTCGACTGCCGATATCCAAGGCGAACTGCAGCGCTTGCCCCAGAAAGGGATGCGCGGCCTGCGGAACGAGAGGCTCAAGGGCCAGCAAACTGCTTCGTCGCGACACTCGCGCATAGAAGACGATCTCCTCAATCAGCGCTTCCCGGTTCACTTCCTCACAGCGGACAAGATTCAGGACGCGATGGAAAGAGTGGACGAGCGAAGTTTTGGGAGTGGTGACCAGCATTACGCCCAGCGTGCCACCGATTACGATCAATGCACCGGCCGGCTGAAAGAAATAAGTGATTGAAATGCCGGCAGCAGCGACTCCGGCAACGATGGTTCCCAGCGCGACCAACAGGCCCAGCACAAAGACCAGATCGATGCGACGGTGCGGTTGAGCGCGATCCTGCGCCGTGTATGCGCGCACTGCTTCAGACAGAGCCGCTTGCGTTGTGGCCAATACAATACTCCAGCCGGATTGAAGTGCACCCGGAGGTCCAATCGGAAGTGATTGACACTGCGTCCAAAGTGTCTTCGGAAGCGGCAAAATTTCGACGGTGCCGGGCGCTGATTTTTCTGGACTCCGGTCATCTCAGCCCCGTAAGGCCGGTAGAATCACGCCGCGGCACTCGCCCAATCCGATGCGACGAAAACCTGACGCTGCGCACCAACCTTTGAGGATCACTTCGTCGCCGTCTTGGAGGAAGCTGCGGGTCTCACCGGTTGGAAGCGGGAGCGGATGGGCGCCCCGGCGGGTGAGTTCAAGCAGGCAGCCCCGGTTTTGTTCTTCCGGTCCGGAGACGGTGCCGCTGCCAATGAGGCCGCCCGGACGGAGCGGGCAGCCGTTGCTGGTGTGATGCGCGATCATCTGGCCGAGCGTCCAATAAAGGCGAGCGAAATCACTCTGGCTAACGCGCACCGGCGCCGGCATTTTAGCCGTGCGGAGCCAAACCTCCAACGTGATCCGAAACGCGGCGTCACCGGGCCCTTGAAGGTGCGGCAGCGGTGGCGGGTCGCCGATCGGGCGCGCCGGGGCAGGCGAACGAAACGGCTCCAGCGCGTCGAGCGTGACAATCCACGGCGAGATGGACGTCGCGAAATTCTTGGCGAGAAACGGTCCCAACGGCTGGTATTCCCAACTCTGGATATCGCGCGCCGACCAATCGTTCAACAAGCACACGCCAAACAGATGATCTTCCGCCTGGGCGATTGGAATCGGCCGGCCCAGGACATTGCCGGGGCCTAAAAACGCGCCGAGCTCCAGCTCGTAATCCAGCATTCCCGAGGGCGCGTATACCGGCGCGGCATCGGGGTCTCCGGCATTCGCGACGATCTGGCCCCAGGGGCGATGGATGGGCGTGCCGCTCAAAACGATGGACGACGCGCGGCCGTGATACGCAATGGGAATCCATTTGTAATTCGGTGACAGCGGCTGGCCGGGGCGAAACAGACTGCCGACGTTCGTCGCGTGATCAATGGAAGCGAAGAAATCGGTGTAATCGGGAATATCGCACGGCAGCAGTAACTCCACTTCGGATCTGGGCAGGATCGAGCGCTCCACCTCAGACGAATAATTCTGGAGCAACTCGCTCAAACGTCGTCGCAAGCCGGTGCGCTCAGCGCGTGACATGGCCATCACCACGCTGAGGGAGGGGACCGCGAGTGCCTGGCTTGCGATACCTTGGCTCAAATCCAGCAGCATGTCGCCGATAGCCACGCCGGTTCGTATCCGCTCCTCACCGCGCTTTCGAAAACTGGCGTACGGGAGATTCTGAATCGGGAAATCGCTGTCCGCTCGATTGGCGGATTCCACCCAGCTGGTCAGCTTGGGATCATGGGTTGAGTCCATTTATGTTGAATCCATTTAATGTTGAATCCCTTTAGTTGAATCCATTTTATCTGTACATGACTCTGCGATTCTTATCCGCGGCCGATGCCATGCGGGCCTCGCGCGTTCTTCGCCAACTTGCGCTACACGATATCCGCAACTGGGCGCTTACCGGCGGTCTGGCCTTTGAGATACACAGCCACCGGCGCCTTCGGCTGTATCCCCGAGACGTTATCGGAGGATGTTCTTTTCCCCCACATCCACCCTTTCGCGCCACCGGGCAAAACCATGTTGCAATTGATCGATCGAGACGGCACGCTGCGCATCGATGTTTTCCGGACGTGCGGCGTCACGATGCAGCGGGCCGTTGAAATGGATCTTCCGTTCGGCCGGATGCAAATCGTGTCGTTGGAAGACCTGGTTGCGATAGCGGCGAGGCTGCTCCTGGATCTTGCAGAGGGTCTTCCGGTGGCGTCCAAGCACGCGCGCGATTACCTCCGTTTTGCCGAATTGGCCGGCCCGGAGGGAATGGAAGCCGCTTGGCGGGACCACCGCAAGCCAATGCACCCCATGACATTTCGCGAGACCAAAGCCGTGCTTGAGAATTTAATTCGAGCCCATGCCGGCCTGCTCATCGCTCCGCAGTACTCGCGGGACACCAGCGCGGTTTGCCCCCACTGCGCGGCTACCGGCGCTTTTGAGCTCGCAGACCCGAAGCTTGTTGTGTCGCTGCTGGGCTACTGTTAAGTCACTTGGCCGGATGCAGAATCAGCTTCTGCACGCGCCAGTTCAGCAGTTCGGCGGTGTAGAGTTCGTTTTCCGACGGGCACGCGATCTCGTGAATCCAGCCAAACTGCTTCAGTTGGTGGCCCATGCTGCCCAAGACGCCGACAACTTTCCCATCCAACGTCAACTTATAAATGCGGCCCGGATAGGAGTCTGCGCTGTAGAGATATTGCGTCGGCCCAGGACTGATGCAAATGGCCCAAGGCGCTCCGGGTTGCATGGTGCCGTTCGGCGATGCCGCTCCAACCGTCTCAGGAGGTTGGGGTGCGGGCGGGTTGCCCATCCACATGTGAACCACCGGCGGAAGCGGCACATCGATGGCAATCTGGCGCAGCAATGTTCCGTCCGGATCGAAAACCTGGATGCGGCGATTGCCGCGATCGGCCACATAGATGTTGCCTTTGTCGTCGGAAGCAATGCTGTGCGGGGTGTTGAACTGGCCGGGCCCGCTGCCGGGAGTGCCCCACTGCTTCACCCAGTCGCCGTTTTTGTCGAACTTCGCCACCCGCGAATTGATATAGCCATCGCTGATGAAGATGTTGCCCTGCGTGTCCCACGTCACGTCTGTCGGCTGCCGGAATTGACCGTTGATGGCGGGCAGCGGCGGCTTCGGATGTTTCCAGGGTTCGGTCCCCTCATCGGAAGCTTCCTTCTTGCGCCCGAATACCATCACCACGCGGCCTTCGGGATTGAACTTGATGATCATGTCGGAGCCTTTGTCCACGGCCCACAGGTTATCGTCCTGGTCGAAGCGGATGGCGTGCGCGAAGGACCAGGCATAGAGGTTGTGGCCGATTTCGCGGATGTACTTTCCCTCCGGTGAGAACTCGAGAATCTGCGCCGCGCTGGCGCCATAGGCCGGGCCGGTGGTGTTGCCGCGCGAGAAGACGAAGACATGTTTCTTGGAGTTGACGGCCACGCCCGATGCCTCGCCCAGATACAGATCGGGTGGGAGCTTGAAGAAATTTGGAACCGAATCGTAGGGAATTTCGGGAACTTGCGTTCCTCCCAGTTCGTCACCGAACGCGACAGCGGTGAAGCAAGCAAGTGCGAGAATCAGAGAACGTGTCAAGATAGCCTCCTGGGTACCGCACAGCTACAATATCAAATGCCGCGATACCAGATCACGAGGGCCTCTGAATTCGCCGCTGTGGCCTTGATTGCCGCGCTCGCGCTGAGCTTCGGCATTACGGACGCCGGCATGGCCAGCGGCTATGTCGATCCCATCCTGCACGCCGGCGCGCAAGACGAGGCCGTGTATGGGCACGCGGCGGCGCGAATGGTTCGCACCGGCCATTGGATGACGCCGGTCTTCCTGGATCGATTCATGCTCAACAAGCCGCCATTGCTGATGTGGGCGGGGGCAGCGAGCATGCGTTTATTCGGGATCAATCCGCGGGCGTTGCGGTTACCGGTGCTGGTCGCGGGCGTCCTCTGCTGTGTGCTGGTGTATTGGTGGCTCAGGCGATCGCGGCCAGTCGCCGCGGCCTTTTCGGGGCTCCTGCTTTTGCTGGGAACACCGCTGTTCCACTCTATGAACCGGATATTCATGACGGACGGCCTGCTGACGCTGTTCGTCCTGGCTGCGATGCCTGTGATTGCGGCGGATCCGCCCTGGGAACGGCGCTGGACAGCCATCGCGTTCGGCGCCTTCTCTGGGGCGGCGATGATGACCAAGAGCGCGGCGGGGTTGTTCCCGCTATTGATTTTGCTCGTCTACTGGGCCGTCGCGGAAGAAAAGGAACGCCCGCCGATGCGAAAGGTCTGGGTTGCGCTCGCGATGGCGGCCATCTTGGCAGCGCCCTGGCACATCTATCAATTTGTGGTTCACAGGGATTGGTTCGTCGCCGAGTACGTGCGATTTCAGTTGCTCGGGTCGGGCGTGACGTCGCCCTCGCGATATACGGGCGACACGAACGCCTGGTTTTACTTCCGAGCCCTGTTGCGTACCGATCCCATCCTGCTGGCGTTGTGGGTGACAAGCATTCCTTGGATCGCCATCGCTTGGAAGCGCTCGGCGCAGGCTCGCTTGCTCTTAGCCTGGTTGCTGACCACCGCGCTCTGCCTGGGAGTGTTCGGAACCCGCGCCGCGTACTATTTACTGCCGCTGTTGCCTGCGCTGGTGCTGATGAGCGTCGAGTTTTCTCCACTGTTGCGCGGGCGCCTGGCTTGGATCGCGTGCGCGGCACTGGTGGCCGTGTTCGGAGTGAAGGCGTGGAATGGCGACGCCTTATGGGGGCTCGAGTATGGCGCGAAGACCGTTGCTCCGGCCTCTGCGCTGGATAACTACAGCCGTTTGCGCCGCAGCAACGAGTTACTCATTGTGTCGCCAGACGATGAGTTTTATGCCTTGGTGCTGGATTTACCGAAAATTCGCTATGTCTATCTGAGTCCCTTGGACGCCACCAAAACTTCCGAATTCTTTTATCGCCTCGGCATGATTCTGAGCGGCGAAGAGTTTTGTTCGCTGGATGCCTTACTGCCGGTGTACGAGCAACGGTTGCGAGCTTGGAAGTTGCCACACGGCTTACAACCCGAAGGGACGCTGGTCGATAGCGGGTCGGTTTCGGCATTGGCCCGAATCATCCGCTGCAGCCCAGACCGTGATTTCATGATTCCGGAAGCGCTGCGTGATCTGGCGGTAAGCGCTGGCGCCGCCACTCATGTGGCTAGCGGTACGCAATCCGGCCGATTCTTTCTGCTGTCGAAAGATTCCAGCCGCCGTGCCGAAACTGCTATTGCGCCTGGGACCGTGGTGCAACCAAGGCCACTTCGGTAACTACGACGCCTAACTCGCGCGCGTCGCCATTCAGCCCGACGGTCGACTTATCCAATCGAAAATTCACAACGGCTAAGCCGGAGCGTAGCGCCTCGGCCGGCACATGCGCGGAATAGGTGTATTCGCTCGATTGTGAGTAAGTGCGCGCGGGTAAATTGTGGCCGCGGACCTCCGCGCTCAGCGTCATCGCGCCTAACTTCTGAATTTCCGCATCGGGGATATAAAGCTTGAGCGAAAGCTCAGCGCCATTCAGATCGGAGCCGGGCGGCCCTTTGAGCAGGACGGAGAAAGTTCCGGCCGTCCAGCGCGACTTCCCCCCTTCAATGCCGTAAAAGCCATTCAGCAACTGGGCTGCTTGCGCTGGATCGGCCATATTGACGCTGCCCGTAACGCGCGGCTCGGACGTCTTGCCGTACAGATCGTACGATTCGTATTCAAAGACGGCGGTCTGCCAGAACGTATTGCCATCGAAATGCTGGATCACTCTGTAACCAAGCAGGGCGAGAGGATCGGCCCACCGCTTTTTCTCCTGCGACGCCTTATAGCCAACCAGCACCAGTTCACGCCGGTCTGACTCGAACAGTGCGGCCGGATCATCGGCCGTGTTCCGTTTGGACCAATCCCAGTAAGCTTGCGAGGCTCCTTCGTGAAAGTCGGAGTATATGTTCGAGGGAAAATAGGGTTGGATCGCGGTGGTCGGGTAACCAATGGCGTATAGTCCGCCGGATGGCACGCCGTTTTGCCGTAAATATTGAGCCGCAACCAAGCTTCCCGAGTACGCGTGACTCCAGTCATAACGAATAGCCGAGGCAGCCCAGTAACCTTGAAATCCGATAGCGGTTATCAATGCCAAAAGTGTGGGCGCAGTTATTCGGGTCTTGTACGCGGAGATCCAGATCGCAAATAGCCAAGTCAGGAATAGAACGCCGAAATGCCACAGTTGGGCGTAGACGATGGTTCCGAAGAGCCACACAGCGGCGGTCGCGAGCAAGAAGAAAAGCCATCCGCCGCCTCGCCACAGGAGCGGCAGAGATAGCGCGATCAGGACGATGGAGGTTATCCAGTAGCCGGTGAAAGCTCCCGCTAATCCAGCCTTCACAACGTCTGGAAGCACCCGCAGGTTGGCCAGCCCACGGTGCTCGGCGAAAGCTACGTCTTTAGCGGGCCACGCGCAAACCAGGAAGAAAATGAGCACGCACCAGTAAGTCAACGCTACAACTGCGAGTTTCACGCGTCCCGACGACGGCAGGCGACGCCATTGTAGGAACATCGGCCCATAAAGAGTCATCCAGATGCAGGCCGAGATCAGAAAGCCGTGGACGCTGACGGCGGCCAACAGGCCCAGCAGTGCTGTCATGAGTACCGGCCTGCGCGGCGCGTACGGATAAATGGCCGCAATCGCAAATAGTAAGGGCGCGATTAAAGCATAGCTGCGCGCGATTACCGCATATTGGTAACAGACATAGTAAGTAAAGGGCAACAGGAGGCGAATACAGAGTGGCAGCGGTGCATATCGAAGCAGCAGATAGACGGCGGCTAACCCCAGGCTGGCGGAAACAAAGCAGTAAGTGGAGTAAGGCAGGCCCAGCCGTATCAGTGCATGCAGCAATGTCTGCCAAAGACCCGGTGTTCCTTCGTAATGCAGCAGATGTCCCCACAACTGGGTCAGGCTCGCGTCGCGTGCTAGCAGCCAGGATTGTGCCTCGTCGGCCCACGGCTCATGGCGGCGAACCGTGAGCGCCACCAGAAGCGCGTAAGCCCCCAGGGCGACATAGGTGAGCGGGCGAGCTTTTGAGCCGGTCCGAACCAAGAAGTCCGCCGGCAGGAAGTCACTTCTTATAACGCTCTCCTGGTGCATTCGTCTGATCCAATTCTAGACGCCGCAGGTGGAGATTGAGTAACGAAAAAAGGAAACTTTTGCGTTTTTACGCGCTTCTATGGTGAGATAAGTGAAGCATAGCGGTTTGCCCGCGCAGCGGTGCTTCGGCTCGAATTCTATCTATGACTGATACCTCCCGAGGAACCGCGGTAATTATTGGCGCGGGCCCAGCCGGCTTGACCGCTGCGCTGGAGCTTCTTCGGCGGACGCGCATCAAACCCATCGTGCTCGAAAAGAGCACCTACATGGGCGGCATCTCGCGGACCGTTGCTTACAAGGGCAATCGCATTGATATCGGCGGTCACCGGTTCTTTTCCAAGTCCGATCGCGTGATGGACTGGTGGACTTCCATGCTGCCGGTGGAGCATACCAGCGAAGCCAACCATCGGCTGGTCTATCAAAACCGGGAGCGGGCATTGAATGCCAAGGCGGCAGCGGCGCTGGCCCGGAATGGCGCTGCGCCGGACCCTGAGCGCGAGGACCTGGTGATGCTGGTACGGCCGCGCAAGTCGCGCATCTTTTACCTGCGAAAACTTTTCGACTATCCGCTCAAACTGGATCTCACCACGCTGCGAAATTTGGGCGCCGTCCGCGCCGTCCAGGCAGGCCTCAGCTACATAGCCAGCTCGATTCGGCCCGTCCGTCCCGAGAAGACGCTGGAGGATTTCCTGATCAACCGTTTCGGACGGCATTTGTATAAAACATTCTTCAAGAGTTACACGGAAAAGGTTTGGGGCGTGCCCTGCGATCAAATCAGCGCGGAATGGGGCGCGCAACGCATCAAGGGCCTTTCTCTGCGCAAGGCGCTGGTCCATTATTTCAAGAAGGCCATGGGTCGGGGCGCCGTGGAAATCGGACAAAAGGGTACCGAGACCTCACTCATCGAGAAGTTCCTCTACCCCAAGCTTGGCCCCGGCCAGTTGTGGGAAGAAGTAGCCAACAGGGTCCGTGAGGAAGGCGGAGAAATTCTCACCGGCTGGACGGTCTGCGGCATTCACACCGCGGGCGATCGCCTGACCGGCGTTACGGCTCGCAGTGACCAGGGCGAACAGCTCTTTTTTCCGGCGCAGTACGTGTTCTCCACCATGCCCGTCAAAGAACTCGTTCAGGCTTTCGATGCGCCGGCCCCGCCGGAAGTGTCCCAGGTGAGTGACGGCCTGATGTATCGCGACTTTATCACGGTCGGATTACTGCTCAACCGTCTCCACATAGGGGAGCCAGGCGAGCGGCTGTTGAAGGACAACTGGATCTATATTCAGGAGCCGGATGTGCTGGTGGGCCGCATGCAGATCTTCAACAACTGGAGCCCGTACATGGTGGGGGATCCGGAAAAAGTCTGGATCGGCCTGGAATACTTCTGTAACGACACTGACGAGCTGTGGCACAAGTCCGATCGGGATATGATCGCGCTTGCGCTGCGCGAAGTCGAAAAAATGGGGATTGCCTCCAGCGCGGACTATCTGGACGCCACCGTCATCCGCATGGAGAAGACCTATCCGGCATATTTCGGGACTTATGATCGCTTCCACGTGGTCCGCGAATTTGTGGATCGCTATCAAAACCTGTTTCTGGTGGGCCGCAACGGCATGCACAAGTACAACAATCAGGACCATTCCATGCTCACGGCGATGACGGCGGTGGACAACATCGTCGAAGGACGGCGCGACAAAGCCAACATCTGGGCGGTGAACACGGAGCTGGACTACCACGAATCGCGGGACGACCCTGACGCCGGCCCAGGTGATGCCGGCCGGGAGCGAGCCGCGACGGCGGCTTCGCGGGATTGAGTGGACCCCGGCGGCGGCATGATCGTGGTTGCCGCAGGTCTCAGGGTGCTGGAGACGATACATTCTGCGGCTTCCCCTGCGAGTCCCGAGAATTTCGGAGAGCAGTGGACGCGACGCGGCGAACGTGCTGGATGAAATCCTGAGCCGGACGCCTCCAGGAGCGCACCTTCGCGAAGGCGCTGGTGCTGGCGGCGCCAAGAATGAGGAGCAACCATGCTTCAGGGAGTAGCGGCGTGGCCCGCAGGCACTCCAGTCCCTGCCTGATCCCGGCGGCGCGATTGCCGGCCAGGAAATGGTAAACCGCGCGCCTGCGGTAATACTTCTGCAGGGTGCTCGGCGCCGAGCAGCGCATGGTATCGCCGTGACGTTCCAGAAGAGCGTCGATCTCCTTGCCGAGTCCGGCGGCTGAAATGCGAGACTGTTTTGGGTCACGGCGCAGATAGCTGAGGCGGTTGGCCGCGTCCAGGTGAACGGTGGCCAGGATTTCCTCGCGAAACCAAGTTCGGTAGCGTTTGGCAAAATCCATTTGATAGAGCGCGGTGCTCGACCAGCGGTTCTCCGGATACCGAACGCACTCGAAGGTGAGCTTTCGCGTACAAGGAAAAAAATCGGGGATCTGGCGCCCTTCCAGCCATGCGAGGTAGCCGGGGTAGTCCACCATCTGCTCGCGTAAAGCCGGCCAGGGAGAAACGCGCCCGTCGTCCCGGCGGTACATGAAAGCCAGGCGGTGAACATCGGCGGCCACTTTCGCTGTAAGGGCGTCTATGGTGTTGAGCGCGTCCGGCGCCAACTCATCGTCGCTGTCGAGAAAGATGAGCCACTCGCCTTGGGCGGCCAGCGCGCCGGTGTTGCGAGCGGCGTTGGCGCCCCGGTTTAGGGGATGCCGCAATAAAGTTAGCCGGCGGTCTTGAATGCCCGCAGCGACGCGGTGACAGTTGTCGGTAGAGCCGTCGTCCACCACGATTACTTCAAAATTCGCGTTGTCTTGAACCAGGCAACTTCGTATTGCGCGGGAAATCTCGCGTTCGCGGTTATAGGCCGGAATGACTATGCTGAGAGCAGGCAAGCTCCCCCCCGTCACGTTTACCATACCATCATCGCCTTCACTCCACGCCTGGAACGCGGACGCGGACGCACGCGGCGCAGACGACTAATCTGCGAGAATGAACTCGGGCCTGTCGTACGGGTGGTCGCTCGCGACCCAGTTACTGGTTGGCGGGAGGAAAGTCCGGTCTCCACAGGGCAGCATGCCGGCTAACGGCCGGGGGGGTTCGCTTAAAGCGGATTTCACGGAAAGTGCCACAGAAAATATACCGCCGGGAACTGGGCGCAAGCTTGGTTTTCGGTAAGGGTGAAAAGGTGCGGTAAGAGCGCACCGCGGACGGAGCGATCCGTTTGGCAGGGCAAACCCCATGCGGAGCAAGACCAAATAGGGGAGGAGGAGCGGCTCGCTCCGTTCGACTTCCGGGTAGGTTGCTAGAGCTTGGCAGCAATGCCTGGCCCAGAGGAATGACTACCGCCCTGAGGAGGCTGCTGAAGAAGGCCGGACACCGGCTCGCTAACGGCCGCGGCTCGGTCACTAGGAGTCGGCTTTTGGCCTTTTTCAGCAGCCTCTTCGGGGTACAGAAACCGGCTTACAGTCCGGCGGGCCCGTGCTCGGAAATTCCAGCTGAATCAGCTGGCCGAGTGTGCCATCTTTAAAGAAGTGCTGAAATCCTGGCCCTGGCTTCGTTCCGCGCTCGACCACGGCACGCGCCAGCAGGTGACGCGGCTGGGCCTGTTGTTCACTCTAACGTGCGTTCTGGTGTCGCTGGCGGCCTTTGTCTCGGCCAATAACCTGCTTTTTTTGATTTTGGCCCTGTTGCTGGCCACCTGGATGGTGTCCGGCTTTATCGGCCGCCTGTCGCTGGCCGGCTTGGAACTGGACTTTGTGTTGCCCGAACATCTCTGCGCGGGCCGCAAGCTGATGGGGCGCGTCGTCATCCGCAATACCAAGCGCTGGATGGCCTCCTTCTCCATCCACGTGGCCGGATCGAGCGATAGCGGGCTCTCGCATCCGCTCTATTTCCCCGTTATTCCGGGCGGGGCGCGCATCGAGGCGCCGGTGGAGCTGTTCTTCGCACGCCGCGGCGCCTACCGGCAAAACAGCTTTCGATTTTCCACCCGATTCCCGTTTGGATTCGTGGAGCGGCGAATCAATGTGCGGCTGGTACGCGACATTATCGTCTATCCTTCCATCGATCCGCAGCCCGGTTTCGAAGAACTGCTGATCTCCTTGCAGGGCGAGATTGCGTCGTTTTATCGCGGGCAGGGGAACGATTTTTATCGCATCCGCCCGTACGAAGCGCTCGAAAGCGCTCATCACGTGGATTGGAAAGCCACCGCTCATACCGGTGACCTGCAGGTTCGCGAATTCGCGCGGGAACGGGAACAGGCCGTCGCGTTTTTTCTCGATCTCGAAATCCCCGCCGCGGAAGCCGTCTGGTTCGAATCCGCCGTGGAGCGCTGCGCGTTTCTGGCCTGGAACCTGTCCCAGCGCGGTTCGCGAATCCGCTTTTGCACCCAGGACGTGGACTGGCAGCTTCCCGAAGAGGCGGATGTTTACACCATTCTGAAGTACCTGGCGATTGTTTCCCCGCGCTTAGGAAGGCCGCTGGCTGCGATGCGGGATCGGAACGTGTTCCAGATTGTTTTTAGCGCGTCTCCCGAACGGCTGGCCGAAGCGGGATGGGAATTGGGCGGAAGCAACATGCGCCTGCTGACGCCCGCTACAGAACTTCAGAATTCAGAATTGAAAATTCATGCCGGAGCGGGCGCGCTGCCCGGATCTTAGAAAATCAGCTTGAGGCCGAACTGGATCTGCCGCGACGTGGTGGCCGTAGCGGTGATCAATCCCGCCGAAGGGCTAATGGCGCCGCTCGAAAAGACCGTTGCATTCGGCGTTCCGAAATTGGCGTGGTTCAGCAGGTTGAAAAACTCCGCGCGAAACTGCAGCCTGGTCCGCTCGGTGATAGCGGTGCTTTTGAAGAGCGAGGCGTCGACGTTGGCCAGGCCCGGCCCGCTATACACGCCACGCCCCAGGTTCCCATACGTGCCGGCCAGAGGCAAAATGAACGCATCGGGATTAAACCACTCGTTCGGATTGCCTAACACCACGGGTCCGGAGAAAGCGGGATTGAGCGAGGGACGATCGGGGTTTCTGGTATCGCCGTCTCCCGATTGATTCGATCCAATTTGCGGGGTGAACGGAAAACCGCTCGCGAGTGAAACAATCGTGTTGAACTGCCACCCGCTCACCAGCCGGTTTCCAAAGCCGCCGAAGCCATTGGCCCATGGCTTGCCCTTGCCAAATGGCAGCTCGTAGGTGCCCGAAAAGCTGGCTGAATTGGGAATGTTGTACGCGGACGGCCCCCAATCGCGGTGCAGATCGTTAGCGTCCAGGACCATCTGCGCTTGATTGTCGGCCTGCGCGCCGGTGAGGGCCGAATTGATATCCAAATTTTTCGACCAGGTGTAGTTCGCCCGGAACTCGAAGCCGTTACTAAAGCGGCGACTGACGTCCACTTGCAGGGCGTTGTAGCTGCTGTTGCCTTCGGCGTACCAGAAGAATCCCGCGCCGAGATTCGGATTCGGTAACTTTGCGTGAGGCCCGGGGATATATTGCGCGCTTTGCGGCACCAGCGCAGCGACCGATCCGTCGCCTCCCGCGGAACAGCCCGCCGGAGCGGAACAAATTTGCGTGGGAATGGCGTTGGGATCGACACTGACAAAGCCGTGGTATCCGAACTCGCCGACATAGACGACGCGCAGTACCGTGTCATGACTCAGTTGCTGCTCCGCCGTAAAATTCCATTCCTGGACGGTGGGCGTCTTGGCGTTGGGTTGCACACCCTGCGGAGCGAAGATTGCGCCAGGCGCCGGCGGTTGGCCTGGAGTAATGGGAATCAGCGCAGGCAGCGAGCCTTTTAAGGAAACGGAGCCGTTGTACGGAGGGATCGAGTTGAGGAGGAAGCTCAAATCGTCGATCAGGGAATAGTACATGCCGTAGCCGGCGCGAACGGCGGTCTTCCCGTTGCCAAAAACATCCCACGCCAAGCCCGCGCGTGGACCAAGAAGATGAGTGGCATTGTTTTGGGTGAAAGCGGAACGGCCTACCATTGGATTGGTCTCTAGAATTCCATTGGAACCGGTGAGATAGTTGGCTGCCCGGCCCGATTCTTCATTCCAGCCAGTGGTGAACTCGTAGCGCAGGCCGGCTTGCAAGGTGAGATTTGGACTTAGCTTGAACGCGTCTTCGAAATAAGCGGCCCGGAAAAAACTTCGCCAGCCGAGCTCGTTGGGGTCCGGCACCACTTGAAACGAGGTGACCGTACCAGCCAGAAAGGTCGCCAAGCTCGCGAAACTGGCTTGCCCGAGCTGGCGGGAGGCGGCGTCCTCATTATCCTGAATGCGCTGGAACCATACGCCCGCGCTGATCTGCTGGCGTCCTTTGATCATTTGCACGCCGTCGGTGTAAGTGAACAGATTTCTGCGGTTCCACACATTGGCGGCGTTGCTCGGACCAGCCGAGGTGATAGTTCCTCCGGCCGTAGTGGTGACGCCGCCGCCAATCACGATACCGCCGGGGCCCAGACCGGTGACAAAGGAAGTGCCGGCCGGGAACGTTGTCAGGTCGGACGAATCATAGTTGAATGCCGCGCGCGAAAAACCTGCGCGAAAAGTGTTCAGGATTTCGGGGGAAACCACATGCGTCTCCTCGACGCTCGCGACCTGGCTGGCCAAAGTCTCGTACGAGCCGAACAGCGGGTCGGCTTGCGGAACCAGACTGTTGCCGTTGTCGACGGTGTAGCTGGCGGAAAACATGTCCCGATCGCTGAAGATGTAATCTGTCCGCAGAGTGCCGAAATCCTCGCGAATGTTCTCTCGCGGATTGTTGTAGGAAAGGGCGGCGCCTCCGCCTAATTCGCGGCCGTTAGGCTGCGGCCAGAGCTGCATGTACTGCAGCATCGCGGGATTCAGCTTGGCGTAAGGAACCTCGACGCCGCTGGCATTGGGCAGCAAGCCCAGCCGGGCGTCCGCATCGGGCACCACGCTGATATTGCTCTCCGCCAGCAACTGCCGGAAGCCTTCGTAGTTGCCGAACAGGAACCATCTATCTTTCTTGACGGGACCTCCCAGCGAGCCGCCAAACTGATTTCGACGGAACGGGGGAACATAGGCTTGGTCGAAAAAGTTCCGAGCGTCCAGATCGCTGTTGCGGAGAAACTCGAACAGCGAGCCATGCAGCCGATTGGTTCCCGATTGAGTGACTACACTGATTTGCGCGCCCGCGCGTTTACCGTACTCGGCGCCGTAAGTGTTGGTGAGCGCGTTAAACTCGCGAATGGCGTCGATGCCCAGCAGTTCGCCGCTGACGCCTCCGGGAGTAACGGCCAGCTGGCTGGATCCGGTATATTCGATGCCGTTCAGCAGGATCAGGTTTTCGTAGGAGCGGCGGCCGTCCACAGAAAAAGTGTTGCCGTTGCTGGTGCTGGTTCCCGCGCTCTTCATGGCGCTGTAGTTGACCGCGCCGGGATTCAAGGTGATGAGATTGTCGAAGCTGCGGCCGTTGAGGGGCAGGTCTTTGATTTGTTGCTCGCCGACGACGCCGGAAACCGCGGCCGTAGTGGTGTTGACGAGCGGTGTTTGGTCCGTGACGTCCACATGCGTGGGCAGCGAGCCTAGTGCGAGCACCGGATCCACCACTGCTTCCTGTCCAACTACCAAGGTGACTCGAATAGGTGTCGCCATGCTGAGGCCCCGCCCCTCCGCTGTCACTTCCTGGGGACCGAGCGGCAAGCCGACCACCGTGTAGTAGCCCAGGTCGTTGGTGGTCACCGTCCTTGAGGCTCCGGTTTCAAGGCTCTTCACGGTGACTGTCGCGCCGGCGATCGCCGCGCCGGTGGGATCCAGCACCCTGCCTGAGATGGCCGCGCTGACCTGCGCCAGCGATGGCAGCGCGGCGGCCAGTGCAAACACACCGAGCACCAGACTCAGGAACACACTTCTGGAACGCACCTTCAAACAGCCCTCCCAACAACGAGCAGCAGTACTTCGATTATAGGCGGGAGCGGTTCTAGCTTACTGAGCGATTTGGAACGTGGTCCAGGGCCGCGAATCCAGATCGCGCAACACGGTTTTTTCCCACGCAAACTCGGGATGTTCCTTCAGGTGCTGGGCGGCTTTGAAGTCGATTCCGTCGGCGTGGCCCATGGCAGCGGTGAATGACATCTGGGCGATCATCGCGGCGTCGGCGGCCTTGTTCTGCACCGTGCCGGCCGGGCCGTACGCGGGCTGCCAGGGACTGGACCCGCGCGTGGAAAGATCGATGTGGCCGCACAGAGTCCGCTCGCTGGGCGAGGTCTGGCGCAGGAACGTATCGTAATGATCGGCCAGGAATCGCTGCGCAGCCGCCACGTCAATCTTGCCCTTGTTCTCTTGCATGAGTTGCTCCCACCGGACGTGCCGTGCGTTGGCGCTGATGCTCATATCGGTGACCGGGTAATCGCTGGCTTCATCGCGGATGAGTTCCGGATCGGCCGGGAAGTTCGACCCGGCGAAATAGCCGTCATGCGTGCGCTGCAACGTGACGTGCTTCAGCCCCAGTTCCAGGTTCGCGATCTCGTTGTTGTGGGTGTCGGCGATCAGCCAGGTGTTGGCGTAGCCGCCGTTGTTGCCGTCTTTCATGATGCGGGCGTAGTCGTCGATGTTGGCGGCGTACTGCATGGCTTTGCGCGCGCGTTCGAACTCGGGGATTCCGAGGGGATCGAAGCCGGTGAAATGCCCGATGGTGGTTTCCGTGATGGCCAGACCGGCGCTGTTGACGCCAAAGTCGTCACCGCTGTGGATCAGCCCTGGCATGCCGTCCATCAAGATGCGATAACCCTGGGACGGCACGATGTCGAAAATGATGTTCCAGCGCGAGCCTTCCTTGTATTCGGTCCAATTGTTATGGGCGATCACCACCTTGCCGTCGCGTGTGTAGCTGCCCACGGCGACAAACGCGCTGCAGTGCTCGGGCGCCGGCCTTTGCAGCGCTGCCGCTTGATGCTGCTTGTCGTACCAGCCGGTGTAATAGGGCGAAAGCTCCAGCCACCCATTCATCGCCACCACGTCCCAAAGATCCAACGCCACGCCCCGAGCCTTTAAACCTTCCGCAATGCCCTTCAGCTCTTCCCGATACTGCGGCTCCACGCGCGGCCACAACACCTTCTCCGCGGCGGCGCGGAAGAACGCGTACGGCTTGCGGCTGTCGTGCGTCAGGCCGAGCGCTATGGTCTTTTGTGCGTCCTCAATTTCCGGCGCCAGCAGAAAGCCGTGTTGAAAGCCGATTTCCGCCGGCGTGCCTTCCAAATGAACGAAGATCCAGCCGTTCAACTCCGGCCTGCGGGATGCCTTGGCCAGGCGGGGGTCGGATTGGTTCACGCGGGCCGGCGCGGCAACCATAGTGGCCGCGAAAAGGCCGATCGCAAAAAGCAAAGCTTGGGCAATTCGTCGGGGCATGATTATGAGGATAACAGGAACTAACCAAACTGGTCCTGCGTAGTCTATAAGGCAATGCGATCCATCGGGAAGGATATTCAATTTGCCCTGCGAGCCTTTCGCAAATCGCCGGTGTTTACCGCTGTAGCGCTGTTGTCGCTGGCGCTCGGCATCGGCGCGAACACCGCCATCTTCACGCTGCTCGACCAGGTGTTGCTGCGGGCGATGCCGGTGAAGAATCCTCAAGAACTGGTGTTGCTCCACATGGAGGGGTTTCATTACGGCAGCAACTGGGGCGACAATTCGCTCTCCTATCCGATGTATCGGGATTTCAAAGCGAACAATTCGGTTTTCACGGGCATGTTCTGCCGCTATGGAAACCAATTCAGCTTGGGGTTCAACGGAGCAACCGAACTGGCCAACGGCGAATTAGTATCGGGAACGTATTTTCCAGTGCTGGGCGTGGGCGCGGCGATCGGCCGCACGTTTACGCCGGACGACGATCAGGTGCCGGGCGGCCACCCGATGGCGATGCTCAGCTACGCCTATTGGCAGTCGCGCTTCGCCGGCAACCCTGCCATTGTCGGGAAAACGCTTACCGTGAACGGGCACAATTTCACCATTGTCGGCGTGGCCGGGAAGGGCTTCGACGGCGTGGAACTGGGCACCGCCAGCCGGGTCTTCGTTCCCCTCATGATGCGGCCGCAGCTCATGCCGCTGTTTAATGAACAGCTCGATTTCAACAACCGCCGCAGCCGCTGGGTGAACGTGTTCGGACGATTGAAGCCCGGCGTATCGCGCCGCCAGGCGCAGGCCTCGCTGCAGCCCTACTTCCACGGCATGCTGCAGATGGAAGTGAAGGAAGCGGCGTTCAACAAGGCGTCCGCCGAGGTACGGGCGCGATTCCTGCAAAACGTAATCGAAGCGCTACCCGGCGCGCAGGGCCAACCGCACTTTCGGGAAATGCTGGCGACGCCGCTTTGGGTGTTGCTGGCGCTGACGGGCGGAGTGCTGCTGATTGCGTGCGCGAACGTGGCCAGCCTGCTGATCGCTCGCGGGGCGGCACGGCAAAAAGAGATCGCCATCCGCCTGGCAATCGGCGCCGGACGCTTCCGCATCATCCGTCAATTGCTGGTGGAGAGCCTGCTGCTTTCCATTACGGGCGGAGTCTTGGGTTTGCTGTTGGCCATTTCGACGGACCGCGCGTTGCTGGCCCTGCTGCCTCCCGACACTATGGCGCTCCATCTGTCCACTACGCCCGATCTGCGGATACTGCTGTTCGCCACGGCCGCCTCACTGCTCACCGGGCTGATTTTCGGGCTGGCGCCGGCGCTGCAATCCACGCGGCCGGATGTGGCGCCGGTTCTGAAGGACACGGTGGGTGGAATCGTGGGCGGTGGAATGCACGTGCGCGTCCGCAAGGCTCTGGTGGCGGCGCAGGTGATGTTGTCATTGCTGCTCCTGATGGGCGCGGGTTTGTTCATCCGGAGTCTGGGAAACCTGCGCGACATGGGGCCCGGATTCACCAGCGGCAATCTGGCCGCATTCGAACTGGATCCGTCGCTGGATGGCTACAACACCGAGCGATCCAAACTGTTTTATCGCCAGCTTACGGCCGAGATCGGCGCCATCCCTGGAGTGCGGTCGGTTGGACTCGCCACCGTAAGAATTCTCGAAAACAACGAATCGGACAGCTGGCTGACCATTGAGGGCTATCATCAGAAGCCGACGGCCCCCCCCGTCGCCTTCATGAATTGGGTCGGGCCGGGGTATTTCGCGACATTGGGTGTGCCGATTCTCGCCGGGCGGGACTTCACCGACCGGGACACCGCGACGCAACAGCACGGAGACAAGCCCACTAACCTGGTGACTCGCGTGGTGATCGTGAACGAGAGGTTCGCCAAGCGCTTCTTCGGATCGGCCGGAAATGCGATCGGGCGCCACGCCGGATACGGAATCGATCCCGGCACGAAAGCGGATATGGAGATCGTCGGCGTAATCAAAGATATCAAGTACACTAATCTGCGCGATGAGGTGCCGGTTCAGATGTTCGAGCCGTACCTGGCGAACGACTTTGTGAGTAACATGACCGTGTATGTTCGCACCGCCCTGGCCCCCGAGCAATTTTTTTCGGTGCTTCGCGCGAAAGTGCGAGCGATGAACGCGAATCTGCCGATTTACGGCATGCGCACCATGGATGAGCAGATCTCAAATTCACTGTTGACCGAGCGCCTGATCGCGAGCTTGTCGGCGGTGTTCGGTTTTCTCGCCACTCTGCTGGCCGTCATCGGGCTGTACGGCGTCATGGCTTATAGCGCGGCTCGCCGCACGCGCGAAATCGGAATCCGCATGGCATTGGGCGCGTTCCAAGGCGATGTCATCTGGATGGTAATGCGCGAAGTTCTGGTTCTGGTATGCGCGGGACTTGCGGCCGGCCTGGGGGGTGCGTTCGTTCTGGCGAAGCTGGTGGAGACCCAGCTCTACGGAGTTACCGGCCGCGATCCAATCACCGCCGCTCTGGCCGCGCTCGGATTGGCGGCAGTGGCTTGCGCCGCGGGCTATATTCCGGCGCTACGCGCCAGCCGTATCGACGCCATGCGGGCTTTACGCTACGAATAAACCGCTGGCTTGCGCGCGACCTTGGTTTTCGAATCGGGCGTTACTGCTTGTCGAACACCTGAACGCTCTCAAAGGGCTTACCTTGAGCGTCCGTACCCTTCACGGTGAGCCGCATCGTTTTTCCGTCGCCGCTGACAACCCCGCGCGTGGTTTCGAGCACCTTGCCGTCCTTCATCGTCGTCGAGACGGCAGTGTTGGTGTCAGCTTTCCTCTTGGGAAAGACCACGGAAACTCCCGGCGGAGGCGCTCCCTCCGAGTAGTTAGCTTCGCCGCCTGTTTTTATAACCGTGTATTTGTTCGAAATTGGTGAGCCGTCGGAGGCGGTACCCTTACCGGTTACCGCAGCTCGTTCGCCCTGATCCTCAATCACGACGGTGAGCTCTTTCGGAGACGGATCCGGTCCCCCGAACTTCGATTTGGCTACATTGAGTTTCCAAGTCCCCGCGAAGGGATCGGCCGCGAAAAGGGAACCCGCTAATACCAACACCGAGAATGGATAAACCAGTTTGTGCATCGCAGTCTCCTTGACCTATTTGTAAGCGGTCGGCGATCTTCCGCTAAACCATCGCCGGGTTGGACAATTATCAACGAATTTAATCCTCTGCGTCAAGGGTTGATTGAGAGGGTTGATTGAGAGAGAACGAAAGTATGCCGGTGCACAGATCTCTCAATTTTAATCGTCGTCGGGCCCCTGCTTCAACGCGAGAACCTCGGCGCTGTCGTGAGTCTCCACCGGACGCCGCTTCGGAATCCAGCTGTCCTGGCAATTGACCGCTGCCTTTCCGCCGGCGGGCTTTTTCCGCACAAAGGAGCCGTCGGAGAGCATACGCCGGGCGTTCGCGGTATCGCTCAGGTAGCCTTTCAGCAATTCGTCGCGAACCCGCGCGATGATTTTGTCGTCGGCCAGCGGGAACAGAATTTCCACGCGATGATCCAGATTGCGCGGCATCAGATCGGCGCTGCCCAGATAGACTTCCTCGTCCCCGCCGTTATGGAAATAATAGATCCGGCTGTGTTCTAAAAACCGCCCCACGATGCTGGTCACCTCGATGTTGTCGCTGATGCCCGCCAAGCCTGGCCGCAAACAACAGATTCCGCGCACCAGTAATTGCACCCGAACGCCGGCCTGCGACGCGCGGTACAGCAATTGAATCATGGCCGGATCCACCAAAGCGTTGGTCTTGAAAATGAGATGGCCCGTGCGTCCCTGCTTCCGATGCTCGATCTCCCGTTCGATCATGGCTTCCATGCGCGAACGAAGATTCACCGGCGCTACCAACAGCCGTTTGTAATCGGCCTTGGCCGAGTAGCCCGTCAGATAGTTGAACAGGTGCGTGGCGTCATCGGCCACTTCCTCGCTGGCGGTAAACATCCCCAGGTCGGTGTACAGATGCGCGGTGACGGCGTTGTAATTGCCGGTGGAAAGGTGCACATAGCGCGCGATGCGGTCGCCCTCACGCCGCACTACCATGGCGATCTTGCAATGGATCTTGAGGCCAATGAGCCCGTAGACCACGTGTACGCCCTCCGCTTCCAGCGCTTTCGCCCATTCGATATTGCTCTCCTCGTCGAAGCGGGCTTTCAACTCCACCAGCGTGGCCACCTGCTTTTCTTCTTCGATGGCTTCGAGCAGCGCCTGCACGATGGGCGAATTGCGGCCGGTGCGATACAGGCAGGTCTTGATGGCCAGCACGCTCGGATCGTGCGCGGCTTTTTTCAGAAAATCGATCACGGGCTGGAACGATTCGTAGGGGTGGTGCAGCAGAATGTCCTGGTGCTTGATCAGGGCGAACAGATCCTCCTCTGGCCCGGCCTGCGCCAGTACAGCCGGGAGAGCCGGGACAAACGGGGCATCCTTCAGATCGGGCCGGTCCAGATTGCACAAATGCATAAGCCGGCTAAGGGAAAGAGGTCCGCCGATGCGATAGATCTCGCTGGCCTCGACCTCCAGATTGTTCATCAGGATCTCGAGGATGTGGGGCGGCATGTCTTCGGCCACCATCAGGCGCACCACGTCTCCAAAGCGCCTCTGCCGCACGCCTGCTTCGATGCTTTCCAGCAGATCCTCGGCTTCCAGTTCCTTGATGGCGATGTCGGCGTCGCGGGTGACGTGAAAAGGATGCGTTTCGAGCACCTGCATTCCCGGGAACAACGACCCCAGGTGAGCCGCGATCACCTGCTCCAGCCACACGAACTCCAGATGGGTTTGCGATCGCCGGCGCTTCGTCTTGGGCGCGGCGGCGCGGTTTACCGGAACCAAGGGCGGCAACGAATCCGGCACCTTGATGCGCGCAAAGCGCTCGCTGCCCTGGCTGTCACGGATCAGCGCGGCCAGGTTCAGGCTCAGGTTCGAGATGTGCGGAAACGGGCGGCCCGGATCGAACGCCAGGGGGGTCAAAACGGGAAACGCCGATTCCGTGAAGTACTTACCGGCTACCCGCAACTGGACCTCGCTGAGCTCGGAGTAGTCGAGGATTCGAATCCCCGCTTCCTTCAACTGCGGCTGGAGACTGGACAGACACTTGTAAGCGTCCGCAACCAGCCGCTTTATTTCGCGCCGGATGGCAATCAACTGCGCGCGGGGCGGCATGCCGTCGGGACCGGCGTCGGTAATGCCGGCCTCCATCTGGCTCACCAGGCCCGCCACCCGCACCATGAAAAATTCGTTGAGATTGGAACCCAGGATGGAGAGGAACTTCACGCGTTCCAGCAGCGGATTTCGGCTATCCTCCGCCTCCTCCAGAACGCGCCGCTGAAAAGCCAGCAGGCCCAGCTCGCGATTGATGTAGAGACCGGGATTGTTTAGCTGAGCCTCGTCCAGTTCAACCGGCGCCGCATCGGGCCGGCGGGGCGCCGCAGTCTTGCGCTTCTTTTTCATGAGGCGCTTCTTTTCCATGAGGACAGAAACAATTAGGGTGGCACCCGCGCGTTACAGACGTGTTGCGGCCGGATCAATTTTGGATTGCAACCGGCTGGCCGGCAGAAACGGGCAGTCCAGCTGGACCCAGCTACTTCGCGATCACGCCGCAAGCAATGCGCATGCCCGCGTTACCGGCTGGATCGCTCTTCATGTCGTCCGCCTTTTCATGGATCACCAGCGCCGTTCCGCCATTCGCGAACACCGAGTGGGCGTCGTCATCCAAATTGACGCGTTCATCCAGAACGGTGGTCTTCGCAGTGCCGTTCGGCTTCACGGTGAAATTCTTCATGTCGCCGGCGTGCGGGCCATCCGGACTGTCCAGCCCATGCTTTTTCATGTCGGGGTTGAAGTGCCCGCCCGCCGAAGTGAAGGGCGGCTCGCACTTCGCCACCGCATGGATATGGATGGCATGCTCGCCCGGCGGCAGGTTCTTGACATCCAGCTTGATCTTCACGCCGGGTTTACTCGCGCTGAGCACGGCTGTGCCGACACTCTCGCCCTTGGCGTCCTTCAACTGCACCGTAACGGACTTGCTGGCCGCCTCCAGTGAAGCGGCCATGAGTCCGGCCGCGGCAACAACAAATACAATTCTTGGTTTCATCTTTTCCTTTCTCCTTCCAGAATCTTCGCGCGACTGGGCCCTGCGCGTCAAAGTTTTTCGCTGCCCTCTTCGCTGTAACCTATGTCTCCGGCGCGCCACCGTGCGCCCTGCGCCCAGTGTGCCGAAAAGCGCACGCTTGTCAAAACGTGCCAGCCGCCACTCCAGTATGGCATCCTAAGGTATCCGCAGAACTTACTTGTTTCGCGCGGGTTTGTTTCTAAGTTCGCATTATGACAATTCGGCATTTTTTCAAGCCCCTTACGCTAGGGGCTCTTTCTTTGAGTTGTGTCTGGGGCCAGCAGTACGTCATCAACACGTTTGCCGGTAACCGGACTGCCGGCTATTCCGGCGATGGAGGCGCTGCCACCGGCGCGCAGTTGAACTTGCCGTTAGGCTTGGCGCTCGATTCTTCCGGCAACCTGTACCTTGCCGATTCGGCTAATAATCGCATCCGCATGATATCCAGCGGCAACATTTCAACGGTGGCGGGTGACGGGACTGGCGGGTATACCGGCGACAAGGCCGCGGCCACCAGCGCCGAGATGCTCACTCCGGCTGCCGTCGCCGTGGATTCGAACGGCAATATTTATATCGCCGACACTTTCAACCACGTCATTCGTGAGGTGGTGACCGGAGCCACGGCGACTGCGGCAGGGGTCGCGGCCGGCGACATCATCACCTTCGCGGGTGACAACACCGGCGGCTTTAGCGGCGATGGCGGCCCGGCTGTCGACGCAGAGCTGGAGTTTCCCACTAGCGTCGCCGTAGATGCCTCCGGCAACGTGTTCATCGCCGACTCTGGCAATGATGTGATCCGCGAAGTCACCGGCGGCAATATCAACACCGTGGTCGGCGGCCTGGCCGGGCAGGAATTGAACGATCCCGAAACGGTAGTGGTTGATTCCGCCGGAAACCTTTACATCTCTGAGCAGAACGGTTATCGGATCTCCAAATTTTCCAACGGCACTTTGACCGTTCTTGCGGGCAACGGCGAAATCGGTTACTCCGGCGACAATGGACCTGGCATCGACGCCTCGCTCGACGAGCCCACCGGAATGGCGCTGGACTCCAAAGGCTATCTCTATATTTGCGATACCATCAACAGCGTAATTCGTAAGCTGTCGCCGGAGGGAATCATCACTACCATCGCCGGGATCGGAATCGCCGGTTATGGCGGTGACGGCGGACCGGCGACGAAAGCGCAACTGTTCTCCCCCCGCGGAATTGTCGTGGATGGTTCGGGCAACGTGTACGTCTCCGATACCGTTAATTACATTGTTCGCTTGATGCAACCGCAGACGCCCGCCATTGCCGGCGGAGGTGTGGTCAACGCCGCCAGCTTTACCGCGCAGGTTTCTCCCGGCGGTCTCGCTACTGTTTTCGGTTCCAACTTCACCGGCACCGGTTTGGATGCCGTCGCCTCGTTTCCCTTGCCGTCCAGTTTGGGCGGCGTCTCAGTTCAGGTGAATGGCGTGAACGCTCCGGTGCTTTATGCCAGCTTCAGTCAGATCAATTTCCAGATACCCTGGGAAACCAAGGAGGGATCGGCGACGGTGCTGGTCAGCGTCAATGGGTTCATCGGCAATAAGGTGAACATCACCGTGCAGGGCACCTCCCCCGCGCTATTCGTCCAGGGTTCGCACGCGGTGGCGCAGAACTCCGACTTCAGTCTCAACAACCCCTCCAATCCTGCGAAGGTGGGCGGCACCATCCTCGCTTACTTCACCGGGGGTGGCGCGGTAAGCAATCAGCCCGCCGATGGGGCGCCCGCCGGGTCCGGGTCTGACCTCTCCACCGCGACCTCCACCGTCACCGCTACAATCGGAGGGCAAACCGCTCAGGTGCCGTTCGCCGGGCTAGCCCCCGGCTTCGTCGGTCTTTGGCAGGCCAATGTCGTCGTCCCAGCCGGACTTACCCAAGGCAATTTCCCGCTGATCCTTACAGTGGGCGGCCAAGCCAGCAATTCGGCCAATGTCAGCGTTACGCCCTGAAAATTCCGCTCGCTCACGCACCACCCGTCCGGTCTTCTTCGGCAAACGGCGCGTCACCAACCAGCCACCAGCCGCCTCTAATGGATGGCGGTGTGTGTCAACCTGAAGTCCAAGGAGCCAGCATGGCGATCAACCCAGCCGCGGGTCAACCGGCGCAACCCTCCAACCTGGCGAACATTCCACGATTGGTGACTGCCTATTTCGCGGACCGTCCCGATCCGAAAATTCCTGAGCAGCGCGTCACATTCGGAACCTCGGGCCATCGCGGCTCGTCGCTCCATCGCGCTTTCAACGAGTGGCATATCCTGGCAATCACCCAGGCCATTTGCGACTACCGGAAAGCGAAGGGTATCGACGGACCGCTCTTCCTGGGCATCGATACGCATGCCCTTTCGGAACCCGCCTTCGCGACCGCGCTGGAGGTGCTGGCGGCCAACGAAGTTCACGTTCGCATCGCTCCCAACGGCGAATACACGCCCACACCCGTGATTTCCCGGGCCGTTCTCAATTTCAACCGCGACAGAAAAATGGGACTGGCCGACGGCATCGTGATTACTCCTTCGCACAATCCACCGGAGGATGGAGGCTTCAAGTACGATCCGCCGCACGGCGGACCCGCCGACACCGACGTCACCGGTTTCATTCAGACGCGCGCCAATGAGCTGCTCGAGAATGGCTTGGATGGCGTGAAGCGAACTCTGTTCAGCAAAGCCCTCGGCGCATCCAGCACCGAAACGCACGATTACATTGCCGAATATGTCGCCGATCTCAGCCAGGTGATCGACTTCGATGCGATTCGCGGCGCGAACTTGAATCTGGGCGTCGATCCGCTGGGCGGCGCCGGTGTTCACTACTGGGGGCCCATCCGCGATCGATACGGATTAAACCTGTCGGTAGTAAACGACACGGTGGATCCCACGTTCCGCTTCATGACGCTCGATTGGGATGGCCGCATCCGCATGGATCCGTCGTCTCCCTACGCCATGCGGCGATTAATCGGATTGAAGGACCAGTTCGATGTGGCCTTCGCCTGCGACACCGATTCGGACCGCCACGGCATCGTCACGCGCAGCTCCGGCCTGCTGCCTCCCAATCACTATCTCGCGGTGTGCGTGCATTATCTTTTCGCCAATCGCAGCGGCTGGCGCAAGGACGCGGCGGTGGGCAAGACCGTAGTGTCCAGCAGCATGATCGATCGGGTGGCGGCTCAGCTCGGCCGGAAATTGTACGAAGTTCCGGTCGGTTTCAAATGGTTCGTGGACGGACTGCTGCGCGGATCGCTCGGGTTTGGCGGCGAAGAGAGCGCCGGCGCTTCCTTCCTCTGCCGCGACGGCTCCACTTGGACCACCGACAAGGACGGCCTGATCGCGGCCCTGCTCTCGGCCGAAATCACCGCTCGCGTGGGGCGCGATCCCGGCGAGATCTATGCTGAGCTGGAACGCGAATACGGAGTGTCGGCGTACGAACGCATCGACGCGCCGGCCAACGCAGCCGAGCGGGCCGCGCTCGCCAAACTGTCGCCCCAGGATATTACTGTCACCGAACTGGCGGGCGAAAAAATCCAAAAGATTCTCACCACCGCGCCCGGCGATGGCAGCCCCATCGGCGGCATCAAGGTGGTCGCCGAAAACGGCTGGTTCGCCGCTCGTCCATCCGGCACCGAAGACGTGTACAAGATCTACGCCGAGACCTTTCGCGGCCCGGATCACTTGAAGAAGATTCAGGAAGAAGCGCAGGCCATGGTGTCCGCGGTCCTCAGCGCAAACCCGCTTGCTCACGCGCGCGCCTCTCAATAGAGACAGCCGTTTCCGAGCCGCGACCGTAAGGGAGTGGGTGTTCCGCTTTTTACTTCGCCGCCAACGCCAGCGGGCTGAAGCTGTCCTGGCTGTAATTCAACAAATCGCCGATTCGTTCCACGCTGATGTCCGCCGGCGGATACTTCTTGAAAACCTCGGGATCATGTGCATAGTGCCCCTGCCGCACGAACACCGTAGTGACACGCGACGCCCATATCGCTTTGATCGCGTGCAGGATTCGCAGCTTGTCATCCACCAGCACGTAGTGATCGGCCGGATAGCGCTGTTCCACGTCTTCCAGTTCCTGTTCCTTGTGAATGTAGATCAGCACATTGCCGTCGAACAGCTCGAAGAGTCCCGAGCGAGACACCTTATGCGGCTGAAAAACAACGTCGCCGTCCGAAAGAATTACCGGCTGCCCCCACTGCCCGACATGTTCCACGGCGTCCACCGAATTGGGAAACAGGCGGTTGGCGAAAGGATAACCCATCAAAAAATACGACACTGCCAGCAGATTCGGATCGTGCGGATAGTCGAAGCGATAACGCTGCAGCGCTCCCAGATAATCGGCATATCCGAGTTCGGTGCGGATTTCCTCGAAGCGTTGCCAATAGCGCTGGGACCGTTCGAAACCGACCCGGGACTCCAGGTGCCGCTTCAAGTCGGCGGTGACGTGATCGTTGTCGAGCAGCGTGTTGTCCACGTCGAAGAGAAAAACGGTCTTGTTGTCTGGCATGCTGATCCCTCCTATAGTGCTCCTTACACCGGTTGCGGCTGCTGTCGATTGGCGCGGTCGGCGGCAATGATAACTTGCATGTCGCGCGCCAGGTGCACCACTTGCTGCACCAGGCTTCTGCGGGCCAAAGCCGGCCATTGGCTGGGATGCGGCCGCGCCAGGAACAGATGTGTGACGCCGTTCAGATGCGCAAACTCCACCAGCGTCTTCGCCACGTCCTGTCCTTGCAGTACGCGCGTTTCAATGTGCAGGTTGCGCGCGAAGTTCAAATGGCGCTCCACCACTTCGCGATCGCGGGCCGGCATGTCGTGCAAATCGATCTCGCGCGATATCGCCACGGCGAAGCAGTCGGCGTGCAAATAATCCGCCACGCGCTTGCCCCGGCGAATCAGCATGGCGGTGGCCGGCTCCGGCGTCACCAGAATCAAGATCCGGTCCGAATTCCCGGAGGGCGGCTCAGCTTCGTCGCGATAGCGTTCTGTCTCAAAGGCGGGAGAATCATAGTCCACCTGCCGGATCTCGACTTCGTGGGCCGTCTGCCGCAGCGCCAGCTCGCGCAAGACCACCAGTGTCGATTCCTGGAAAAAGTTCTCCAGCGCCTTCTGCGCCTTCTCCTGCGAATACACTACCCCGCGCGCCAGCCGGTTCAGCAGCGCGCGCGGCGTCAAATCCACCATCACCACCTGGTCGGCCTGCTGCATCACCCAATCCGGGATGGTCTCGCGCACGCGAATCCCGGTAACGTTCCAGATCTGATCGTTCAGGCTCTCCAGATGCTGGATGTTCATGGTGGTGAGAACATCGATGCCGGCCTCCAGCAAGGCCTGCACGTCTTGCCAGCGCTTCAGCCGGTCGGAACCCGGGACATTGGTATGCGGAAACTCATCCACCACGCACAGCTCGGGACGGCGGCGCAGGATGGCGTCGATGTCCATCTCCTCGAAGAGTCCCCCCCGGTAATCGATCCTGCGCCGCGGAATTATCTCCAGGCCTTCGGTCTTGGCGATGGTGTCCTTGCGCGCGTGCGGTTCGAAATAGCCGATGACGACGTCCGCTCCCGCGCGCTTGGCTTCCTGCGCCTCTTCCAGCATCTGATACGTCTTGCCGACGCCCGCGGCGTAGCCCAGGAAAATCTTGAGTTTTCCCACAGGAGGACGGTCTGACATGGCTAGTGGAGAAACATGCTCTAGTGGGGAAATACCCTGACGTCGATATCGTTCGCGCCGCGGATCAGACGGTCCAGCGGCGTGCCGGTGAATCGTTCCCACCACTGCTCGCGGGTGCTGTGCCCCACGAAAATCTGCGTCACGCCGTGTTCGTGCGCGAACTTCAGCAGCGTCTCTATGGGGTCCTGTCCGTCCAGAATCTCGATGCGGGCCTGCGCCGCCCGCGCCATGGCCAGGTTGCGCTCCAGCGCCTCCTGATCGCTGGCCGATATCTCCGCCTGGCGCACGTAGGCCACCGTAAGATCGCCATGAAACCGCTCGGCATTGCGCTTGCCGCTTTCGATCATAGGCGCGGCGTTGGCCCGCGGCGTGATACAAACCAAAATGCGCTCCTGGGCGCCAAACGTTTGGTGCAGGCCGTTGCGGCGCAGGTAGGCTTCCAGCTGGTTGTCCACTACATCCGCCGCCAGCAGCAGAGCGATCTCACGCAGCTCGGAAAGCTTCTGCTGGGGACAGGCCGAGCCCGTCCCGATCGGGCCGTCCTTAGCCAGGCACATCTCCGGCGGCGCATCCACCACCACCAGTTCGTCCGCCGAATTCAAAAAGCTGCGCGGAACCGTTTGCGTGACGAGTTTTCCGGTGATGCGCTGCACGCGCTCCCGCAGGTCGTCGATGTATTGAATGTTGACGGAGGTGATGACGGAGATACCCGCGTCCAGCAGCTCGTTTACGTCTTCCCAGCGGCTGGCATGGGCCGACCCTGGCGGGTTGTCGTAAGCCAATCCGTCTACCAGGCAGACGCTCGGATGGCGCTTGAGAATGGCGGCCGTGTCCATCACGCAGGTTCCGTCCGCCTCGCGCAGCGGAATCACTTCCAGCTTGCTCAACAGCGCCTCAGTCTCGTGCGAAGTCCTGGGCTGGATTGCGCCGACTACCACGTCCTGGCCGCGCTCTTTACGCCGCCGCCCTTCGTCCAGCATGCGAAAGGATTTGCCGACGCCCGAAGCGTAGCCCAGAAACACCTTCAACCGGCCGCGGCGCTCGTAGTCCTCTTCGGCCTGGATGTGTTGCAGCAACTCTTCCGGGCTGCGGCGTCGAATCGCGCTGGGCATGGGTTACTTCCATTATTACGCTAGAATCGTTCAAACGCGGGCCCGCGAGCACAGGCACCAATCAAGAGACCAAAGCCGTCTACAAGGCCACAAGTCACGCTGGTTCTGCGATGCTTCAGTGAACGCTCGGGGACGACTTGGGCTGAGCGGCCTGCGATCGGTCTACATGAACATGCAGCACCCTGGAAGTGGTGATAGGCTGGCTCTTGTTCAACAGAAAAATCAGGCGCATTCCACGCCCGATCAGGCCCAGTTCTAATGTGCCTTCCCGAGTCACCGAACCGTGCAATTGGGCCGGGACGGGATCGGGACAGTAGTCCGGATGGCCGGAAATGCGAATGGCATACCCGCCCAGGCACTCGATGCGATAATGGCGGCTTTTAGTCTCCACGTCGATTAAGGAGCCTCGCACCATACTCTTGCAATCGATAAGTTCGGCTGACGTCATATCGCGATTCCTACTATAACCGATGCCATGGTCTGGTCCAGGGTCGCAGAAATGATTCAGGGCGTCCGGGCTTTGCCCACGTTATCCTAGAAGAGCTGCATGCTGAAAACCATCGCTCGCCGGTATGAACGCTGGATTCGCGCGCGCGAAGAGCATCTGTGTTTTCGAGCCACCAACCGCGTCGTCCGCAATTTTGAATGGGGGTTGGAATGGACGCAGGATTGGCCGTGCGCCCGGCAGCACCCTAAGAACGGCGGCGCGCCGGAAGACTACGTGGCTCATCTGAACCACTTGGCCATGCTCGAAAGTGACGAGTTCTACGGCTATGAACGCCCGAGCGATTTTGAACTGCGCGACGGCATTCTGCGGTTTCATTCGCCGGTGCGCACGCCATACCCCGAGAACAACCTGGTCCACGCGCAATGGTTTCCGGCGTCCGGCGCCAAAGGCGGCGCGAAGAAAGCCGTGGTCATATTACCGCACTGGAACGCTCCCGCCGACGCCCACAATGCGCTGTGCCGCGGACTGGCCCGCTTGGGGATTTCCGCGCTGCGGATCAGTCTGCCTTATCACGACTACCGCATGCCGGCCGAGCTGACGCGCGCCGACTACGCCGTTTCCTCCAACATCTGCCGCACCATGGACGCCGCTCGCCAGGCCGTGATCGACGTGCGCTGTTGCTTGGATTGGCTGCAACTTGAAGGGTTCGAGCGCCTGGGAATCGTCGGCACCAGCCTGGGCTCGGCCTACGCGTGTCTGGCGAGCGCCCATGACGAGCGCATCTCCGTGAACGTTTTTAACCACTGCTCTACCTATGTGGCCGACGTGGTGTGGGCCGGCCTTTCGACGCAGCACATTCGCCAGAGCCTGGAAGAACATATCGATCTCGACACGCTGCGGAGGGCCTGGCTGGCGGTGTCTCCGGTGAGCTACATGCAAAAATTCGCGGCCCGGAAGCAGAAGTCGCTGTTCATCTACACCGCCTACGATACGACCTTTCCGCCGGAGCTGTCGCGCGACATTGTGGCCAAGATGCGGGAACACTCGGTGGATCACAAAGTGGTGGTGCTGCCGTGCGGGCACTATACGCTGGGCGAGACGCCGTTCAAGTTTATCGACGGGTATTACATCTGTTCATATTTGAAGCGGCATTTGTAGCCGCTCGCGCTGTTCAGACGGTTTTGTCTTTCGCGTAGCACAGCGGATTCAGCTTGCACTCGGCGCACTTGGGCTTACGCGCCACGCAGAGCGTGCGCCCGTGAAAAATGAGCTGCAGTGAGAACTCAAACCATTTCTCCCGCGGGATGGTTTTCATCAGATCCTGCTCGATCTTCACCGGGTCTGTGTTCCTGGTCAGGTCCAGACGCTGCGCGTTGCGCTGCACGTGCGTGTCTACCACGATCCCCTCATGAACGCCGTAACAACCGCCCAGAACCACGTTGGCCGTTTTGCGCGCCGCGCCTGGAATGGTCAGCATCTCATCCATCGTCTTGGGGACTTGGCCCCCGAAATCCGCCAGAATCTTGCGGGCGGCGCCGGTCAACGACTTGGCTTTGTTGTTGAAGAATCCCGTGGAACGAATGGCGGCGGCAAGCTCCGCCTGGTTGGCCGACGCGAAGTCCTGGATCGCGGGATATTTCTGAAACAGGCCCGGCGTCACCTCGTTGACGCGCTTGTCGGTGCACTGCGCCGACAGGATGGTGGCTACCAGCAACTCCCAGCAATTGCGGTGGTGGAGAGGCACGCGGGGGTGTGGATACAGTTCGTCGAGGATCTTGAGGATTTTGCGCAGGCGCGCGGCGCGTTCCGCGGCGGTATGAGGACGACTTACTTTCTGTGCCACGCCGCTATCATCGCATGGAGAAAGAGCTTCTTCCGGCCTTACCGGCGAGCGGCTTCTTACTGACGAGCGGCTTCTCACTGACGAGCGGCTTCTCACTGACGAGCGGCTTCTCACTGACGAGCGGCTTCTTACTGACGAGCCACGAGCACTTCGGTGCGCAGAGACTGCCAGTCTGGAATGTCCGCCGGCTGGACCGAAGAATCCAGGTCCGTACGGATCTCTTTCGATTGATCCGGGCCCAGCGACGCAACGACGCTCGATACGCTGAACAAGGGCGCGCCCGCCAGCCCTTCCACGGACCGAACCGCGATTCGGACATTCAAGCCCGTGACTTCGTTGGACGAGTGATTGATCACGATGTACTCCAGTTGCGGCTTCTTGTTCGGTCCGGAAACCACGCGTACGCCGGCCACTTCCACCGATCTGGCGGCGGGGTGCTCCTCCACCACGCGTACCCGGGGCGCGGCCTTGGCGGGTTGTACCGGCGCCGCCGGGGACGCCGCCTTGGTGTCGCGATCCTGGGTCGCGAATTGGAACAGACTGGCCCCGCCTAAAAGCACGACCACGACTACCAGCACGGCGAGCGGCCACGAGGACATCCGTTTGCCAGTCCCCTGCAAGCTCGAATTCTTATGTAAATTCAAAAGCTGCGGCGGAAGGCTGGGGCCGGCCAGCGTCGGCGATTGTGGTCCAATCATCACAGCCGCCCGCCCCGTGTCGGCCGGAGCCGTGGCGTTGAAAACCGGTTTCTGCGAGCGCATCCGTTGCTCGACGCAGGGGACCGGCGCCGTGACGATCTCCGTGGGAGCAGCCAGCAGGCCCACCGCGGGTTTTTCGAGGAAGGATGCCTGAATGGTTTGGATGCCCGACCGATCGAGCTCCTCGGCGGAGACCTTCAGCGCGTTCATGAGCTCGGCGAGGGATTCGCCCGCCAGTTTCAGGCGGGACGACACCAAGGACGGACCGCCCGCCTGGTAAGCCAGGGGCGCGGAAATCCCGTCACTTGGCTGGCCATTCCGATGAGGAACAACCGGCTTCAACCGCGCATCGCTGGAGTGAGAAGGCGCCTCGGCGAGATCTGCGAGAGCCAGGCCGCTGTGGTCGGCTGCGGGTAATTCAGCGCGCACAAAAGCGACGGATGGACGCATCGACGGCAACGGGTCGGCAAGCTGATCGAGCGTCACGGACTGGCCGCCCCCCGCTGCCCGGAATTTGATTTCGCCGGCCGGCTGGGGACCCGCGGGCTTGAGGCCAACTTCGGTGTGTGTTGCCGTGGCGGCGGCTCCAACCGCCGGATAGGAGATGCGGGTCGGAACAGGCGTCAGGGCCGGCTTCATCGGTTCCAAGAGGTGAGGGCGCGCCGCTTGGATGGTTCCACCATCGAGTGGTACCAGATTGCGCGATAGTTCCGGTCCCCGCGGTGGGGCAACTTCCGCCGGTTCTTCCTTCATCGACAGCTGGACCGCAATCATGACCGGAGGCGCAAGCAGGCCCACCGAGGAGGCAGACTGGGAGTTCTGAGCCGGCGAGGGCTGTTCCTTGTCGTTAAAGCCTGGGCTTGCACCCGTCTGCTTGGCCGCCGGAGGCGCCGTACAGGTAGGACATTCCCGCATGGCGGGCGAGCATTCGTGCCCGCACTCAGGACAAATCCAGTACAGCATATATATTCACTCTAGGACCAAAGTGCTTTTATATCTGTAGGTGACTTACCCTACCTTGTTCTAAGACGGGCCTTATCTTGCTAAATCACGGCACCTAAAGGCATTGCCGCCTAAGATTCTATACTGGAAGGGCTTGGAGTTCTACCGCCAGAGTCCTGTGAAGCCGCAAAAGGTCGGGATACTGGCAGGAAGCTTTAACCCGCCGACCGTAGCCCATGTAGAGCTGGCTCAAGCGGCCAGCCAGTGTGTGGATGTGATCGTTTGTGTCGTCCCGCGAGTATTGCCCCATAAGGAATACTCCGGTGCAACGCTCCAACAGCGGATCGAGATGCTGGACGGCGCCGGATTGGCCATACCCCACTCGATTGCGTCCAGCGCGCAGGGTCTTTTCATCGACATTGCGCGCGAGTGCCGCAGCCATTTCGGCACGGAAGCCGGGTTGTCTTTCATCTGCGGACGCGATGCGGCCGAGCGGATTTTGCACTGGGACTATGGGCGCGCGGGCGTCGCCGAGGAGATGCTGGGCGAGTTTGAACTTCTCGTCGCGCCGCGCGGAGGCGCTTTTCTTCCACCCTCGGAGCTTCGCCATCGAATCCACGCGCTGCCGGTGCGGAAGGGTCACGAAGAGGTGTCGTCCACCGAAGTGCGGGAGCGAATCGCGCGGGGCGAGCCGTGGGAACACCTGGTGCCGGAGAAAATTCGAGCGCGGGTACGGGAAATTTATTCGTGAAGGCTGGTGTCTTTACTCATGTAAAGACGTATCGAGAAAGGCGCGCAAACGGTGACTGCGGCTGGGATGCCGCAATTTTCGCAGAGCCTTGGCTTCGATCTGGCGGATGCGCTCGCGCGTGACGGCGAAGTGCTGGCCCACTTCTTCGAGGGTGTGCTCGCTGCCGTCTTGCAGCCCGAATCGCATCTTGATGATCTTTTCTTCGCGCGGGCTGAGGGTCTTCAAAACTTCGGCGGTTTGCTCGCGCAGATTCAGGTTGATGACCGCTTCCGATGGCGACACAACGCGCCGGTCCACGATGAAATCGCCCAAATGAGATTCTTCCTCTTCACCGACCGGCGTTTCGAGCGAGATGGGCTCTTGGGCGATCCGCAGCACTTTACGAACCTTGCCCACCGGCAGCTCCATCTTGACGGAGAGCTCTTCGGTGGTGGGCTCGCGCCCCAGTTCCTGCTGGAGCATGCGCTGGGTGCGAACCAGCTTGTTGATGGTCTCGATCATGTGCACCGGGATGCGAATGGTGCGGGCCTGGTCGGCTATAGCGCGCGTGATGGCCTGGCGCACCCACCAGGTGGCGTAAGTAGAGAATTTGTAGCCGCGCCGGTAATCGAACTTGTCGACGGCCTTCATCAGGCCGATATTGCCCTCCTGGATCAGATCCAGGAACTGGAGGCCGCGATTGGTGTAGCGCTTGGCAATGGAAACCACCAGGCGCAGGTTGGCTTCGATGAGCTGTTTCTTGGCGGTTTCCGCTTCCTGTTCGCCGCGCTCGACGATTTGCAGCGTGCGGCGGAGCTCAGTGGCGCTGGCCCCGCAATCTTCTTCCAACTGCTGAATGCGCTGGCCGCACTGGCGAAGTTCCTTGCGCAGGTCGCGCGCCGGATGAGCGCCGTTGGCGGGCTCTTCGAGCTTGCGCTGGATCTTGGCGATTTCCCGTTCGAGGGGCTTAAGCTCGTCCACCGAAGCGCGCAGCCGTCCGGCCAAACTGCGCCGGACCGAAGTGCTGAACCCGACATTGCGGATGATGCGCGAGATCTGCACCATGTTGCGCGCCAGGCCGTAGCGCAAGCCGCGATGCTGCTTGGGTTTCATCTGCCGCGAGACGGCTTGCAGTTTCTGGCGGAATTGCTGGCTCTTCTTGTAATATTTCTCGATTTCGGCGATCTGGGCGAGCAGGTCGTTTAATTGCCCGGTAAAGTCTTCATCGGTGATGACGAATTCGGGCAGCACCAGGACATCGCGGATGGAGGTAACCCCGCGCTGCAGGTCGTCTCCCAGCTGGATGATTTCGCGGATCACCAGCGGCGAGCGCGACAGCGCCTTGCGCACGGCCCATTGGCCCCGTTCGTTGCGCTTGGCCAGCTCGATTTCGCCTTCACGCGTGAGCAGCGGGACGGTGCCCATCTCGCGCAGATACATGCGGACGGGATCGTTGGTTTTGTCGCCGGTTTCCTGGGTCAGCTCGAGGTCGCCAAAATCCTCAGGTTCTTCTTTCGATTTCTCGAAGTCGAGCTTGGGCTCTTCCAGAATCTCGACGCCGGCGCTGTCCAGATCGGTGAGCAGGTCTTCGAATTCGCGGCCGGAGGGAAATTCTTCGGCGAGCAACTCGTTAACCTCGTCGTACAAAACGAATCCCTTTTCTTTGCCCACTTCCATGAGTTGTTTTAGCCGGCCGAACTTGTCATTTGTTGCCACTGGCGCACCAGGGAGACCTCTAAAGAACCCGCGCAAAACGGTGCGCGGCGCGAATGGTTTCCCGATTCGCTTGACGGTGCGCGCCCCACCCGTTGCGCTCAACCCTGATCTTATTCAGTGTACAACATCGTGCTCGGGCTCTCAGGCCCGCCACGGTCAGTTTTCCATCGATCGTAGAAGATGTCATTTCGTTACCTTGCGCTGCATAACTGGTCACCTTGGGGTGGCACTGGCGGCACGAGATCTCTGGTCCAACTCCTGAGCCAGCCGCATGGCTTCCTGGAAATCCCCCTGGCGTTCGGCGGCCTTGATCCGAGCGCGGAGAGCGGCCGCTTCGGACCGGGGATCCTGCGACTTAAGGCTGCGTAAGCACGCTAAGGCCTGTTCAGCGGCCTTCTCCTCCTCTAGTACTTCATCGGCGAAAACGACCGTTGACAATAGGTCCCGGTCGGCTTCGGAAAGCCGGCCTTCGAGATCCGAAAACCGGAACGGGCCGGCATCGGAATGCATTGCAAACAGGGCCTGAAAGACGTTGCGGGAGACAAACCGGTCCACCGCCGCCATGCCGCGCAATTCCGGGATCGTTTGGGCCCGGGCCGCAGCGCTCGCGAGCAATGAATGGAGCAACAGGCGCTCGTTGGCGGGCAGTTCCGGCCGCCGCGCCGGCGGGGAATGCTCCACGGCACCTTTACTAAAATGGTCGCGTACCAGCTTTTCATCCACACCTAAGTAATCGGCCACATCGTTGGCGACGGCGAAGCGCTCCAGGCGGTCCGAGATGCGCTGGATGGCGGGCGCCAGAAACTTGAATCCGTCCATTCGCCCTTCTACCGTGCGCATGTCGAATTTCTGACGCGCGCGATCGGCCAGCCAGTGGAAATAAGCCGGGGCTTTTTCCAAGCGCTGGCGGTATGCCTCGGCGCCCGCAGCCTTCACGTATTCGTCGGGATCGAGATCGCCGCCCAGCTGTAACACCCGCACCCGCAGTCCTTCGTCGAGCAGCATCTGTATCGATTTTTCAGCAGCCTTGGCTCCGGCGGTGTCGGGATCGAAATTCACCACAATATGGTCGGAGTGGCGCTTCAGGATGCGCACCTGCGTGTTGGTCAGCGACGTACCGCAGCTTGCCACCACGTTATGGACGCCCGCCGAATAGACGCCAATCACGTCCATGTAGCCTTCCACGAGTACTGAATATTCATGCTTGCGGATGCCCTCTTTGGCGCGATGCAGGTTATACAGCACGTAGCTCTTGCGATACAGCGCCGTTTCAGGCGAGTTCAGATACTTGGGCTCTTCTCCCGGGCGCAACGCGCGGCCTCCGAAGCCGATCACTTTCCCCGACTCGTTGTGGATGGGAAACATCAGCCGGCCGCGGAAACGATCGTAGTAGCCGGCGCCCTCCTGCCGCTTGGCAACTAGGCCGGATTGCTCCAGATGCTCCGCTGCGAAGCGCGATTCAAACTGCCGGACCAACTGGTTGCCCGAAGGATCTGACAGGCCGAGCCCGAACTCGGCGATGTGCTCCCCAGTTACGTTGCGGCCGGCAAGATACTCGCGCGCCTGAGCGCCCGCCGGTCCATTCAAATTGCTTTGGAACACGCGTGCCGCGGTCTCATGCATCTCCAGCAGCGCGCCGCGCAGCTTGGCGTCCGGATCGGAGTACTCGCGCTTCGGCATCGCCAGGCCGTTGCGTTCGGCCACCAGCTTGAGCGCTTCGAAGAAACTGATGCGCTCGATTTCCATGATGAATTTGAACAGGTCGCCACTCACGCCGCAGCCGAAGCATTTGTAAAACTGATGGCCCGAATGCACGGAGAACGAGGGCGTCTTTTCGGTGTGGAAGGGGCACAGGCCGGAGTAGCGCGGCGAGCCGCCGGCTTTCTTCAGGCGCACATATTCGCCGACGACTGTGACGATGTCGACGGACGATTTTACTTGCTCGGCGAAATCCATGTTCGTGGTGAACTGCCGTTACGTGAAACTGTTGCTCCTATAGGTAACACACCGAGGGCCGCGATGGCCCGCGGCCCGGGATTGGCGAGTTGGGGATTGGCTGCCAGGCACAGTGCGCGTAGCTGAGGGGGTGACGTGTGGGTGCGGTAAATTCGGCGAGGGCGAGGCGAAAGGGGGATCCTGTGTTTGGTCACGATAGATTTGGATTATTAACGTTTGGCTACCGGGAAGAACAACGGTGGGATTGCGCACGGCGGCGTATCGCGCGCGGGATTGGCCGGTGGCTTGGAACGCACAAGGTTTGGTTACTTCTTTAGGCCGAAAGCATAGATTTTCCCGTCCCAGGTACAGACGTAGACCTGGCCGCCGGCCACCACGGGTTCGTTGAAATGAGTGAAGCTCGGGATCAGCTTGTTGCTCGAATATAGTTTCCGTCCGGTTTCCGCATCCAGCGCATACAGAACCGCGTTGGGTTCGATGCCTGCGGGAGCTTTTATGGCTCCTCGGGATTCGTCGGACGTTTTACCGCTCAGAAGCACGTAAACCACTCCGTTAGCCACCGTAGGCGGCTCCGGCGCGTGCATCTGGCGGGACATCCATATCGGCGCCAGCGCTGGTTTACCCGTAGCCGCGTCCGTGCGGACTTCGAACGCCATGGTGCTGCCCTGATCCGCGGCTCCGTAGGACTGCTGGAACTTCGGCGCGTCTTTGGCCGGAGGGCCCAGCATAGGCGCATACAGCCACCGTCTACCCTGCGGATCCTGCCAGGTGGTGATCCCCCATATTCCCCGGTCGTGAAGCTTAGCCTCATCGTTGCCCCAGCGGGGCGACGTATAAAGCGGTGTGTGGTGGTCGGCGCCTCCCAGATTATTGGCGTCCAGCAGATAAATTACCGATTCCTTGCCGACAACGGCCGCCAGCGTCCATTTCTCGAACGGGAAGATCACAGGATTGCCCGAGCCAAGGTCCAGATCCGTTTTATTCAGATATTCCCAATTAGCCGGAGTGAATGTATCCTGCAATCGGAAGTTTTTGGGGGTCAGAGCCAGCACGGTATTGCCGAACTTGCCGGAGGCTGGATCGTAAGGGCCATCGGCAGTCTGGGCTATAAGGCCGTTCGGGCCCCGGACCAGGCCGCCTCGGCCCCACGCGCCTGATGTTATTCCGGTGTTGGTGTAATACTCCAGCGGGTGCCGAACCGGATCGTTCAAATCCAGCGCCGTGAAGTGGGACTGCATATCCAGGCAGCCCCGGGCGGTGGGTGAATAAATGATTCCATCGATCAGATTCAGGCTCCAGTTACGCGCGAAAGTATCCGTGAACCTGGTCGGCGGAATGCGATCTTCGCCATCCAGCAGACTGAAGCCCCGAAGCATTCCATCGCTGGTGGACACATAAATGATGCCGGCTACTTTGTCGATCACCGGCGTAGCGTTTTGCGTGTTGGGACACCGGTAATCGCCCTTCTTGGGTTCTTTTATCGTGTTTGGGTTGGCCTTCTGCCAGGCGATTTTGCCCGTGGCAGCGTCGAGGGCGAAAACAGTATTGTCGCTGCCGACTACGAAAACGCGCGCGGCCGGGCCCTGCGGCGTATTCAACGTAGCCACCAGGGGAGCCGTCATCGTGGAGAGAACGTATTCCCTCGGAGCGGTGGAAATCTGGGCCGTCCACTTCACTTCGAGTTGCGGGACATTGTCCCTATTGAGGATCTTCTCGTCCGGGTTCGAGCCGGTGCGTTCCGGATCGTGGCCCCACGTTAACCATTCGTTCTGGGCTGTAGCCAGGCCGGGCGCCAGGAAAAACGCCAACCAGAAGGCGAAGCCAAAGGCCCTTGTTTTCATGTTGACCGGGATTCCGTTTTGGGACTCCCGTAGCGAACAGTATACTCCCCCGGAGAACGCAATTACTTCTGAGAAGCGGTGGGGGCGGGAGCGCCGGCGGGTACTCTATCCCAAAAAATCCTGCACTCGTGAACCACGGCTTTCCTGGCGTAGACGGGCGGCACATTAAGAACCTGGAACCTCTCGTCGTCGGCTTCCGCGCAAGTCTGCACGGTAGAGAAGATCCTGGCCTGGACGCGTCTGGCAAACTCCGCTCGAGGCACAATATGCAGCGACGCGGCAAAGGCGGGCGGCAAGTTCAGCTTTAGCGCATCCGGGAACTCCAAACCCGACGGGGGCGTGCGGCGCGTCAGGAAATAGATGTGCTCATCGGCCAATAGCGACGCCTGGGGCGCGGTTACCTGGTCAACCTGCCGGGCAACGTCTTCCAGATCGCTCCAGGTGTAGGAGCCGCGTCTGTCATACAACGTCTTCGCCAGCATCAGGCACAGCAGGACCGTCACCACGAGCACGGGCCAGAAGGGACGGCCCCGAGGGTCCAGCCGCGTGCCGATCTCACAAAGTCCGACAGACGCGAGAATCGCCAGGAATGGCACCAGCATGAGGAAATAGCGCTCAAACGTGGGATGAGCGGTGGCGATAAAGAGCGCCAGAGCGGCCGACAGCCAGCAGCACAAATACAGTTCTTCGCGCCAGCGCCGGTCCTGCCGGTTCTTGATGGTGAAGAGCACGCCCGCCGCGGCCAGCAATCCCAACAGCAGGGCTGGGGTTGAGTCCACCCATGAGGCCAGCACTTCCAGGTCGTGTTGAGGAACGTCCTCCCAGGCCACGCTACGGTAGAACAGATGGTACCCGGCAAGGTTGAACAGCACCTGGCGCGGCGCCCGGGCGAATAGCCAAAACACGGGTACAAACGCTGCCACGGCTCCGGTTACAAAGGCGGCGAATTTGCGCAGCCGGCTTCCCGCCCGGTTGTACAGCAGTATCCAAACAAGCAGCACCGGACCCACCGGCGCCGTCAGCATTGAGGAGCCCGCTGACGCGGCGGCGAGAAAGCCGGCCGAGGCTGACCACCACGCCCGGTTCCGTTCCGCGGCCAAAATAGACAGGCGAAATGCAGCGGCCATCAAGAACAGGCACATTCCGTAAGCTTGGCCAACCGTGCCGAACTGAACGATCAATTCATTCAGCCCCATGACGGCCGCGGCTGTAAGGGCGGCGGCGAGCCGCCACCGGGGCACGGGGAAGCGCACAAAAACGAAGTCCGCCGTCAGCATAATCGCTCCGGCTGTGAGCAGCGTGGCAAGCGCATGCACAGCGCGCCAGCTGTCGCCGAATGCGCGCATCCAAGCCGCGTTCCAGTAGGCGTTGAAGGGAGTCTGCGGAAAGCAGAAGTCGAGATAGGGGGTCTTTCCGGCTTTGATCAGCTGCGCGGCCAGCAGGTGAAAGCCCTCGTCCCACACCATCGCGTAGGTGAGCGCATAGGCGAGCAACGCGCCACCGAGCAGCGCGACGGACGCGCACAACAAAAGGAATGGCGTTTGTTTACGGATGGAATGGCCAGGCAAA
>Ga0302324_100000703_pt1 | contig 84838 bp, 78 predicted proteins | sample Palsa_T0_1_FD_201949 | JGI IMG/M metagenome (GOLD analysis project Ga0302324, IMG submission 201949) | Peat permafrost microbial communities from Stordalen Mire near Abisko, Sweden - Palsa_T0_1 | ecosystem: Environmental > Terrestrial > Soil > Palsa > Peat permafrost | place: Sweden: Abisko...
TTCCGCCGCTTGCGAACCCGATTTGACCGGCGCGATGATGTCCACGAGGCCTTCATGAGCCTTGGATGCTCGATGATTTGCTGGCGAAGGCTTCATAGTTTCAGCGGCTATTTTTAGAAGCTCTTAGAGATGCAGTGCAAAGACGGCGTACGGTCCGACGTTGAGTTCGAGATGGTCTTGGGAATAAAGCAGATGCGCCGCGGCTGGATCGTCGAATAGTGATTGGGGATGCACTAAGCGGCCAGGGAAAACGATGCGTAGCCGAAACGGGGCGTCGTCCAGGTTGGCGATGAGCAGCACAAGGCCGCCGGCGGGATCGGTTTTGAGCAGCGTACAGATCGGTTCTTTGGAAACCGGCGGCCATGAGGGATCGAGCAGCACGTGGTATTCGATTTTGGAAGTTGGCGACAGGAGCACGGGAGTCAGTTTTTTGATTTCTTTATTGAGGGCGGCAGCGCCGTTCCATAAATCCCGAGAGGCACGCAATTGGTCTTGCGTGGCGATGAAGCCGGAGGGCTGATAAGCAGTGGCTGGGTCGGGTGCAATGCCGACGACATCGGCTTCACGGGTGACGAGGGAATCGAGGGCAAAATCGATAGTGCCGGTAGCGCCGTGGATGAAGGCGGCAAAGGTCATGGCCCGCAGTTCACGGGGCGTCGGCATATTGCAGGGGAACTGAGCGCTATACACCTCGAACGCCTGCGCGCACAGCCACACCGGCTTTTTCTGGTTGTTCAGTTTCACCGCGAGCGAGACGGTCTGCGGAATTCCGTTTTCAAAACTGATGGTTCGATGTTTCGGCGTGATCGGATAGTTGTCATGGGCGGATACGTCGCCGGCGGTATTCCATTTGCTCCACCACTCCAGGCCGGGCGGCGTGATCCACGGAACATCCAGGGCAAACACGGGATGCCTGGGATCGAGCTTACGAATGTCATCACGGCGATGAACGAAGTCGGCGAAGAAATCTGCCATCGGCTTTTTATTGCCCCAATAACTGCCGGTTGGTTCTTCGTCGAGATACCAGGCCAAGACCGCGGGGTGATCACGGTATGCGACAATCTCCTGGTCTTTGGGGCCGTGAATGATGAGTTGCAGGTGCGCTGTTTTGGCGGCATCCGCCACATCGCTCAGATGCTGACCTTCCCAAAGATGCAGCGTGTTGAAACCGGCATTGGTGTAATCTTCCAGGGGATAGTTGCGGCCTTTTATGGAACCGTAAAGCGCGTGATAGAGGCCAATGGGTAGGAACGAGCGAGCCGGGTCGTAGTGATCCAACGGAACGCCATTCCGATCGGTGTGGGGCACACCGTTCTGGTAGATGGTTTGGATTGCAGCGGGATGTTCAGCCCATTGAGCGATGCACAGTTGCGGCGGCAGCAGCGCGATCAGGCCAATGACGCGGATTCGCAAATGAGGTATCCATCGCATGGCGACATTACTATGATCGCCGGGGCGTGTTGTCCTGTTCATGCATTACGTCGGAATGCTTTGCTTACAGTTCACCAAAAGGTTTTGCTGATGAGTCGCCCTGATGATTTGAAAACATTGTTCGACGGCAAGCATATCCAGCTGCAAAGCCGCGGCACTTGGGAATTTGCGGCTCGCAAAAAGGTTACCGGCATCGTCGGCATTATTGCGGTGACAAACGATCGGAAGATTCTACTGGTGGAGCAATATCGTCCGCCGGTGGATGCGAAGGTGATCGAGCTGCCGGCGGGATTGGCCGGGGATGTTCCGGGACATGCGACCGAAGATTTGGCAGCGGCGGCGAAACGGGAGCTATTGGAGGAGACGGGATATCACGCTGAGCATTGGCAGATGGTCTGTGACGGCACGACCTCGGCGGGGATTACCAATGAAGTGATTACGCTCTTCCTGGCAACGGGGCTTAAGAAAGTCAGCGATCAGCACGGCGATGTGACGGAGTCAATTGTGCTGCATGAAGCGCCGCTGGAGGGGATTGATGGGTGGTTGGCGGACCAGCGGAAAGCGGGGAAGCTGATTGCTTTGAAGGTGTATGCGGGGCTTTATTTTGCGGGGATGATCTAGGTTGTAGCGTCGTTAACTCGCAAAAAAGAAACACCGCATATACATGCGGTGCTTTTGGGGATCATACCATTTTCAAAAGGCGGAGCTATTTCAGCTCGACCGTCCAGTACGCGGTGTCGAGGAACTGACGCCAACTGGAATATTTCTCGTCAGCCAGCCGGACGTTGATCACCGGGCTGCGCTTGGGCTTGATTGGTTTGGTGATCAAGTGCAAATGCGCCTGGTCCGGCGTGCGGCCGCCCTTTTTTACGTTGCATTTCACGCAGCAGCAGACAATGTTTTCCCAACTTGCGCGGCCACCCTGGCTCTTGGGAACCACGTGATCCAGCGACAGTTCGCTCGTGGGAAATTTGCGGCCGCAGTATTGGCAGCGATTGGAATCACGGGCGTAGATATTTCGCCGATTGAATTTCACTTCCTGGCGCGGCAGCTTCTCGTAGATCAATAGCCGAATGATCCTGGGCACGGCCAGTTGAAATCGCACGGTGTGAATCCAATCAAACTCGTGCGGCTCGAATTCGCTTTTTAGTTCCGACAATTCCCGCCAGCTATCGAAATCAAAATTCTGCCACTTGCTCTGGCCCTGCGCGTCGGTCTCGATGTGGACCACTTCGGCCATGGATCGGCACAGCAGCGAAAACGCCCGCTTGACGTTCACAACCCGGATGGCCTGGTAAAATTTGTTGAGAACCAGAACGTTGGCGCTGAGCGCAGAGCTAGCGACAGGCGCACGGCGATGAGAGTTTACAGCGGCATCAAACATCGCGAATGACCCACATTCGCGGCAGCGAAGCGCGGAACTGGATTCTTGCGTGGGGGCCCAGAATCCCCAAAGCGTGGCGACCGGCTCATGCCAGCGCCGTGCTGCCGACCAGTACGCCAGCATTCTACCGCTGGCCAAACCAACAATCCAGCGTAAGTTAGTCTGCGTAAGTTGTACTGCCCGGAGACGTTCGTTCATGAGAAATTGGCTCACTGCGGGAATATTCATGCACGTAGCCGGCGCAGCGGTCGCCTGGTCAAGTCTTCAACCGCTGCAAGCCGCTTCTTCGCTCAAGATTAACGATGCGGCCCCGCGCTTTTCATTGACTGATGAAAACGGGAACCAGGTCACGCTCGATCAATGCACAGGAAAAATCGTCGTGCTGGAGTGGTTCGATCCCGGCAACGATTTTACCCGCCGGGATTACAAGGCCGGCACACCCAAAGCGATCGCGGCAAAATATGCCGATAAAAAAGTCATCTGGCTATCGATCAATTCCACCCGCACCAGCGAGACAAGCTGGAACAAACGCTGGATCGACAGATACGGCCTGGGCTATCACGTGCTGGATGATCACAACCAAATGGTGGCCCAGCAATACAACATCACGACGGCTCCGTTTTATTGCATCATCGACGCCAACGGCCATATTGCGTACATGGGGCCGTTCGATGATGACGAAAATCGGGCCTTGGATCAGCAGCCCAAGGATGGACGGATCAACTGGATCGACCGGGCTTTAGGAGAGATGACCACCGGCCAGCAGGTGAGCCGACCCCAGCCACGGGTATACGGCGATCCGCTGAATCAATAGCCTTCGGCAATATTAATAGCGGGTGCAGCGGGTGAAAATCGCTTGGCAATCGAACGGCTGGGCCTTAGATTAACGAAGTCTTTCGGGAAGGCGGCGACATGGCTTGGTTAATGCAGGAAGCCAGTACAAGGAAAATTTACGACATTCAGTCGGCTTTCTACGATGCCACGTTCGGTCGGCTGGTCCGTCGCCGCGTCGGGATGGCTATTGCACATATGAACATCGGTCCGACCGATCGTGTGCTGGACCTGGGGATCGGCACCGGAGCGTCGCTGCAATTTTATCCGCAGTATGGCCGGATCGTCGGCGTCGATCTTTCCAGCGGGATGCTCAAACAGTGCCGCCGCAAAATCAACGAGCGGGAACTCGAGCACGCCACCCTTTTCCAAGCCGACGCCATGCGGCTGCCGTTTGCCGATGATTCGTTCGACCACGTGTTCATCAGCCACGTCATCAGCGTGGTGAGCGATCCGATTCAGTTGGTCCGTGAGGCCCAGCGCGTCGCCAAGCCGCATAGCCGCATCGTGCTGCTCAATCACTTTCAAAGCACCAACCGTTTTATCGCCCTGTTTGAAAAATGGCTCTGCCCCCTATGCACCAAGCTGGGATGGCGCAGCGATCTGCCATTGCAAGAGTTGATCCGCAAAACCGGGTTGGAAATCGACTACCGCTTCAAGCTCGAAAGCATCGACCTGTGGGAAACGGTGGTGGTGACCAATACCAAATCGGCAATCGCCACTTTGCATCGGCAGCGTGAGCTACCCATTCTCGCGGCTTAAATCAGTCGGAATTTTTGTGTGAGGGTCGCGTGGTTGGCCGGGTGGAAGACCGCGTTGTTGCCGGCCGGGTGTGCTCACTCGATTGCAAATCCTGCTTGAATTTCTCCGCACGCCCGATCAAATCCTCCGGCTGCGTCGTCGGCCCCGCTGCTGGTATCAGCGCGAAAAATAATTTCTGATGGTCCCGGTATGTCGCTGGACTGATATCCGCAAAAAAATCAAACGGCACCCAATTCCACCACGGCGCTTTAACCCATTTATGCGTCTCGAGCGTCTGATATCCGTCTTTGCGCACTTCCACCTGATAGTTGCCATACCAAACGAAATCGGTCGTCAGCGGCGTGCGACCAATTTCTTGATCATTCAAATAAACCAGTGCCCCCGGCGGGTCGGTCTTGATCGTCATGATCTGTTCCACACAACCACCGCAGCAAAGAATCAGCGCGACGGCGGCAACGCGGAATGTCCCTGGAACCATGGGCGAGAGTATATGGCGCGCCAGCCGGTGAACAAGGGTGCTCACGGGGCGGTGTCCCAACTGGTTTGGCCGATGATCGGCAAGGCGAATTGGAATGCCTGCTGCCAATGGTCGGTGTCGGCGGCTTTGAACACGTCGTAGATTTTCTTCTTTTGCTGCTCGTGGCCATGCGGATTGGTTTGCGGCGACCACCACAAACCCAGATTCAGCCCACCTTCATTAGGATTATCGATCTGGCGGTGAAGAATGAATGCGTCGATGCCGGGGTCACGATTCACCCGCACCCAGGCATAGGCATACGCCGCCGCTTGAATCGCTTCGCCATCGGGAGTGTTGGGGGTGTGAAAGCCCTGTTCGGAGAGAATCACATGCCGCGGCTTCCCGTCGTAAAGCATCTGGGGCGATCGCAGGAACTTCGTGAGCATTTCAATGTTCTTGAAAGTGATTCGCGGCGTATTCGGATCGTGCGTCGCTGTCTTATCGAGCCAGAATCGCGGATTGAAAAGATCCTCTGGATACGGGTGATAGGCAATGTTCCAGTCAATGTCGCCCTGTGCGGCGATGAACTTTTGCAGGCCCTCAACAATTTGGCGGCCCTGAAATACGTGGCCGGGCGCGGGATCGGCAAAGTGCATGTTCCAAAAATGATCGAGCGAAATGAACACGCGACTATTGGCGTTAAATTTCCGCACGGCAGTGTGACAAAGCCGAACCGCCCGGGAATATTGGTCGATGAACGTCGGCAGATCGGTCTTGCCCATGTTGTACCAATACCATTGCGAATCAACTTCATTACCGACGATGAAGTTTACCGCTCGGCCGTAACGATGATCGGTCATCGAATAGCGGCTGGCGAGAAATTCAAAACAGGCTTCGAGTTCTTCCGTCGATTTTTCGTTGGTGACATTGAACGCGCTGATATGATTGGGAGCGTCCGGGCTGTAATTCGGATGCAGCATCATGGCGTCGAGTTTTGGGTTGCCGCTGTCGGGGTAATAGATAATCAGCGTGACGATGACGCCGTGGTCGGAAAGTTCCTTGATGCCTTTATCGAGGTCAGCAACCGCGCCGCGGTGGAAGTAAAAAGTGCGGCCCTGCGTTTTGAATGCAATAGCATCTGCGGCGCCTTCCAAATCGATGTAAGCGTTGAGTTGGACATTAAGAGCAGCATGTTTAATCCCCAAGGCCAAGGCATCTTTCACATCAGCGACTTGTAATCCCTTTTTGCTGGCGGCCTGCGGATAAGGCTCCTGGGAAGGAATCGAGCCGCCAACGTTCTGCACATAGCGGCCAACGCCGATCGGCTTGCTGTTGGCATCAACCGTCACAAAGCTGCAATAGGCGCGATCCTTCTCATGAAATAATCGCGGTACCACGACGTGAAACGGACCGGCTTTGATTTGAATGATTTCGCCACCGCCAATGGTCTCCCACGGCTCGCGCTGGAGGATCGCCGCTGGGCCGTCGACCCGGCCGCTGAGCGTCATTGTTTGATCGTCACATTCGACTTGCTCAACACCGATCGCTCTGGATCGCAGCGTAATCAGCAGGAGAACAAAAATTGCCGCAAACGCTCGAACATTATTTCGCATGCTGCTTGAAATAATTGATCAGGCCATTGGTGGATGAATCGTGGCTTTCGATTTTGCCGCTGGATTCCAGTTCAGGCTGGATCGCTTTGGCCAATTGCTTGCCGAGTTCGACGCCCCATTGGTCGAAGCTGTTGATGCGCCAGATAATGCCCTGCGTGAAGATTTTGTGTTCGTACAGAGCAATCAGGCAGCCGAGCGTTCGGGGCGTTAATTTCTGGAACATGATCGAATTGCTCGGGCGGTTGCCGGTAAACAGTTTATGCGGGAGCAATTTTTCCAGCGCTTCGCCGGCCATGCCCTGCTTTTGCAGTTCGCCCCGCACTTCGTCGGCGGTTTTGCCTTTCATGAGCGCTTCGGTCTGAGCGAAGAAATTGGACATAAGAATCATGTGATGCTTGCCGACGGGATTTTGTGTTTCGATGGGGGCGAGAAAATCGCAAGGGATGATTTTCGTGCCCTGGTGGATGAGCTGATAAAAAGCGTGCTGGCCATTGGTGCCGGGCTCGCCCCAGATGATCGGGCCGGTTTGGTAATCGGTGATGGGCTTGCCGTCACGGTCGATGCCTTTGCCGTCAGATTCCATGTCCCCCTGCTGGAAATAGGCAGCGAAGCGGTGCAGGTATTGGTCATAGGGCAAAATCGCTTCGGTTTGGGCTCCGAAGAAATTGTTGTACCAGACGCCGAGCAGGCCGAGGGTGATCGGCAAGTTGGATTCGATGGGCGCGGTGAGGAAATGCTGGTCCATGGCGTAGGCGCCGTCGAGCAACGCCTCGAAATTTTCAAAACCGATGAACAGCGCGATGGACAATCCGATTGCCGACCAGAGCGAATAGCGACCGCCGACCCAATCCCAGAACTCAAACATGTTGGCCGTGTCGATGCCGAATTTTTTCACCTCGGCGGCATTGGTAGACAATGCCACGAAATGCTTGGCGGTTGCCTTTTCATCCTTAGCGATTTTCATGAGCCAATCCCGGGCGGTGTGGGCGTTGGTCAGGGTTTCCTGCGTGGTGAATGTTTTGGAGGCGATTACGAACAGCGTGGTTTCCGGATTCAGCGGCTTGAGCGCTTCGACGATTTGCGTGCCATCGACATTGGAAACAAAATGCACGCGCAGATCGGGAGAGCTGTAATGCTTGAGCGCTTCGGTGACCATCACCGGGCCAAGATCCGAGCCGCCGATGCCGATGTTCACGATGTCACGGATCGGCTTGCCGGTGAATCCGGTCCACGAGCCGCCGCGGATCGCCTGGGTGAACTGCTTCATGTGCTTGAGAACGCCGTTCACCTCGGGCATCACATCCAGCCCATCGACGAGAATCGGCTTGTTGGATCGATTGCGCAGAGCGATGTGCAGCACGGCTCGGTTTTCGGTGAAGTTGATCTTTTCACCGGCGAACATTTTTTTCGCCCAGCCCGGCACATCGGCCGCTTTGGCCAGATCGCGCAGCAATCGCATCGTTTCCGACGTGATGCGGTTCTTGGAATAATCCAAGAGAAAATCCTCAAACTTCAGCGAAAACTGCGCGAATCGCTGTGGATCTTCCTGGAAAAGATCGCGCATTTGCCGATGCGAAACGGTTTTGTAATGCTCTTGTAGGGCTTTCCACGACGGTAATTGCGTCAATGCACTCATGGTGCCTTCCTTGCCGAGTGGTTTAGGGTTGGGTCGTTGGGGTATCGGGCAATTCCTTGATCCGCAGATTTCGGAACTGCACTTCGGCCCCATGGCCGAGGAATCCAATGTGGCCCGACTTGTTGAATAAGCCGGGATGCCGCTTCAGCACTTCCGGCTTGGTCATGCTATCGAGCATGACGTCGTTGATCACATGGTCGTTGAGGACGATGCGCACATGCATGCCGTCAGCCATGATTTCTTCGCTATTCCATTGACCCACGGGTTTGAGGAAACCGGTTTCGGCCGCGAAGACATCGTAAACCGAGCCGCAATATTGCACGGGCCGCAGATGTTTGTAATCAGGGCCGTAATCGTCGAGCACCTGGATTTCCATGCCGACATAAGCCGCGTCGCCAGCAAGGGGAGCACGGATGCCAATGCCGTTGTTGGCGTTGACGGTCAACTTGTACTCAAAGCGGAGAATGAAATTGGCGTATTCTTTTTTCGTGTAAAGATTGCCGCCATCGGTGACGGTACAGTAGACGATTTGCTCGTCTGGCTTGACCTGGTAACCGACGCCTTGCTTCATGTCGTTGTTGGCCGTGCCGTAAACCCAATCGTCGATATCCTTGCCATTGAAAATCGGCGTGTAGCCGTTTTCGCAATATGGCTGGGTTGCTGGGGGAACCAGATTGGGCTTGCGCGGATTGTCTGCCGCCGGCTCGTCGGCTGCTTTGATGATGGTACCGGCAATCAGCATCATCGCCGCGGTCAAACCAATTCGAAAAACTCGTGGAACACAACGATTCTGAACACTCATGGATATTTTCTTTCTTCCCGATGCGTAATCCCTGCAATGCCGCTGCTCCAAGCCGCGGCAATGAGGGATATCATAGAGTTTCTCCGGCGTTGAGCCATCGCATGCCAAGGATGTCCACAGGGATAAGTTGTCGATTGCCCGGGCGATGCTTGTTTCAGGAATGTAAGCGGCTAATCTGCCGGGATGATCGTCGCCGGGATTGATGAAGCGGGATACGGGCCGTTGCTGGGACCGCTCGTGGTGGGCTGCGCGGCGTTTGAACTCCTGGAAACTTCTGATTTTTCATTTCCAACGGCCGCTTCCGATGATCCTTGCGATTTGCCGTTGCCGTGCGTTTGGACCCGATTAAGAAAATTGGTTTCCCGCCAACGGTCCAAAACCGGCCGGAAATTGCACGTCAACGACAGCAAGCTGGTTTATTCTCCGTCGGCTGGTATTAAGGAGTTGGAGCGATCCGTGCTCAGCTTCGCCATCGCCGCCGGACCGGTGGAACATTCGTCGGATAGTTTTTTTAATTGGGTTGCCAGCGGGTTGGCCGCAGAAATGCAAGATTGTCCCTGGTATCAGGACTGTGACGGCCAATTATTTCCGTTATCCCAGGAAATCATGCCAATCCAGCTTTTCGCCAATGCCCTGCGGCTGGAGATGCAGCAATGCGGGGCACGCTGCGTCCATCTAGCGGGCCGGGTCGTGCTGGAACAACCGCTCAACAAAATGTTTGGTCAGACTCACAATAAGAGCAATACGCTGTTTTCCATCGCCGCCCAGCATCTGGATTATCTGCTGCGGACGTTTGGCCATCAGGATTTAGTGATCTTCTGCGATCGCCAGGGTGGCCGTTCGCATTACGGCTCGCTGCTGCGGCTGATGTTCCAGGATTGGTCGCTGGAGATTCTTCGGGAATCCGATGGCCGCAGCGATTACCGCATGATTCGTAATGGCCATCGGGTGCGGATCGTCTTCTGCGAAAAGGCCGAAGCCCAGTGCCTTTCCGTGGCCCTCGCTTCCATGCTGAGCAAATATCTCCGCGAATTACTGATGCACCGTTTTAATCTTTATTGGCAGCGGATGCTTCCCGGTCTCACCCCTACTGCCGGCTATTACGGCGACGGCAGCCGATTTCTTGCCGACATCGACGCCCTGAGGCGAAAGATGGGCATCGCCGATCATGAGCTGATTCGATCCCGATGAATAAATTTCCGGCCAAGCGCCGAATTGTCAAAGGCGCGAATCTCTTATCCGTTCGTCGTTCTGCATCCGTGGCAATTCCTTTTTTGGCCCCTCTGCGGTGTGGCCTATCGAACTGGATAAAATCAAAGGGTGTGCGGAGCCGGCCCTACCCATATCAGGCCAGAGGGAGCCTTGCGGCGTCCCTCCAGCCAGCCCTCGGGAAAACTCCTTCGGTCACCCACTCGGTTGCAAATAAAACGGGCCGATCGCCCTACAGCGGCGAATCGGCCCTTGGCTGGATCGTACGCCACTCTCCCAAGCGGTCGCCGACGCGGTGCAGTTTCACGAATCATTCAAGCGATCTTGCGCGAACACCGCCGCAGCATCAGCGTGGCAGCGGCTGCCAGCAGCCCCAGCGACGCAGGCTCTGGCGCTACCACCGTGGCGACAAATTGATCACTCGGTCCCGAAAGCGGTATATCATCGGTGTAGACAAAGGAGGTTCCGACAGGCTCGGTAGGATAATAAAAGGAATTGCCCGACAACTGGCTCGGCGTATCAGTTGTTTGAAACGAGAAGCCGCTCAGATTGGAGCCGGCTGCCAGATCATCTGCGGACGTGTCCGCCGTCCACTGGATAGCGTAACCGTCGCCGCCCCCATTATTGGTAACGAATGAGTCCCAATTCGCGGGAGAGCCAATGTTGATGGGAGAGGTGAGCAAAAAATCTTTGCCGGGAACCCATGCGTACCAGAAGGTTCCAATGGTTGTGGTGCCGGTATTCTTGAGAGTGGCGCTGTACTGATTCTCCGTTCCGGAAGACGTTAAAGAGATCACCGCCGAGGCAGCGATGCCGGCAAATGAGCGGACGGGGACGACCATCACCAATAAAGCCGTTAGGAAAAATCGCTTCATCACAAACCTCCTCCATACCGGGCCAATGCACCAAGCCCGCACACGCAAGTGCCCAAAGGAGGACCGGTTATTCCCGACAATCGGTTTTCAGGTCTGCGATCGCTCTGCCCACATTTGCCGGTAGGCGATTTCCACAGCGCGGGCCATCCCCGGCCCATGCATAAGCGGTGATTGCGACATTTCCTGCCGAAGATTCTGGCGCAGCTGCAAACACCGAGCATGATCCGCCGCAAGGTCGGCAGCAATTTGCACAAATTGTTCGGGTGTCTGGCCGGCGAGTTCCGGATGCCCTATCGCGCTGAGAATGCTGTAGCAGACGCGGCTCGCATGCGCCTGTCCCACGAGCGTCACCACCGGCACCCCCATCCACAGCGCCTCGCAGGTCACCGTCGCCCCGTTGAAGGGAAAGGTGTCCAAAGCAATATCGATTGAATTGTGCGTCGCCAAATAATCCAAGTGGCGCATCCGCGGGCCCAGGTCCACTCGGTTAAGATCGATTCCGAACTTCTGTATGCGTTCCCGCCAGATTTGCATAATGGCTGGATCGGCTAGCCCTACGTCTTTCAGCATCAGGCGCGATCCAGGCGTCGCTTGCAGAACCTTGGCCCACAAGCCAAGCGTGGTATCCGTGAGTTTGGAGAACCGATTGAACGCGCCAAAAACGATCTGGTGAGGCTCGCTATTGGGCTTCACCGCCGGGGCATCGGCGGGCGGGTTATAACACAAAAAACATCTTGGCAGGCGAATCAGTTTTTCCGTGTGCCAGGCCTCATTTCCCGGCGGATCGGCCCAGGAATCGGTCAAGATAAAATCCATCGCCGTTATCCCCGTTGTGTTGGGATAACCCAGATAAGTCACCTGCACGGGTGCGAGCCTTTTGGCAAAAGCCTGGAGGCGGTTTTGGTCGGTGTGTCCACCGAGATCGACCAGAATATCAATCTGATCGGAGCGCACGGCTTTCTCAAAGATCTCATCCGAATTGCCGAAGACATCGATCCAGCGCGGAGCCATTTGCTTCAGACGAGCGGTCACATCGTCGCCCCGGTCCACGTCGCTGTAGATGAACGACAACACCATCTGCGGATCATGATTTTTGAGAATCGGCTCAAAGAAATAAGCCACCGGATGGCGGCGTAAGTCGCCCGAGACATATCCCACCCGCAGCGGCTCGCCTGCAACCATTCTTCGTAGGGATAGTGGCGGTGCGGTGCTGGGCGCGTGCATCATTCCCCAGCGCCGGTGCTCATCCGCCACCTCCGGCGGCGTAAATCTGTCGCTGAAGGTCATCGCCAGCAGCAGATTGGCATGCGTGCCCGACAGCGTGTTGTCCAATTGTAATGCCGAGCGAAAAGCACTGATCGCTTCGTCGATCAACCCGACCTCGCCGAACGTGCAGCCAAGATTGGTATAGGCTTCAACAAAATCCGGCGAACGGTTAATTAATTCCTGGACCGTGTCGAATGCTTTTTTGAACTGACCGGTGAGCCGGTAGCATTTGCCCAGGTTATTGCGTGCATCTGACAGATTCGCATTGAGCTCGACGGCTCGTTTGAAACTGGCAACTGCCGACTCATAGTTTTCACCATCGAGTTGCAATAAGCCCATCACATACTGGCCCCAGGCAAAATCGGGCCGCAGCGCGATCGCTTCGTTGGCGGACACAACAGCCTCATCATTTTTCCCAAGCGACCGCTGCGCCAGCGCCAAATCGGCCAGCGTTTCTGCGCGCGGCGCGCCCAGTTCCATTGCCTTGGTAAACGACTGCAGCGCCGATTCGGCTTCGTCCAGTTGGATGAGCGCGCGCCCCAGGCCCCGATGTGCCGAAGCCAGGCGCGGTGCATGGTGCAGCGCCCGGCGGTACGCCTCGGCCGCTTCCGCATAACGCCTTTGGCTCACCAGAGCCGTACCGTAAGCCGATTGATATACCGGCATCGCGGGAGCAAGATTCATGGCACGCGCCAACATCTCCGCCGCTGCAGCCGACTCGCCGCGTTGCAGCAGCATCGCGCCGAGCAGATACAGAGCCGGATGAGCTGCCGGATCAATTTGCAAAATCTCACGACACAGCGACTCCGCCTGCGCCAGATTGCCCGCTTGCATCAGTTCACTGACTTTCCGCAGTGCTTCCTGAATTGTCATCTGCCTCATGCCTCGAATTAAAACCACCCACAGGCAATATCAAACCGAACGAAGACTGATTTTTATGCGAGGCAGCGTTCTCGCCACATCTGTTGATATGCCGCTTCCAAGGCGGTGACAAAGCCTTTGGCGTCCATCAGAGACGATTGGGCCATGTTTTGCCGCAACCCCTGGCGAAGCTGCGTACGCCGGGAAGTATCCGCGGCCAATTTCACCGCCAGGCGAACATATTCATCCGGCGAATGAGCCACCCATTCCGCATACCCGATGGTATGCAGGATGCTAAGACTGACTCGGCTGGCGTGCGGCTCACCGGCCAAGGTAATCACCGGCACGCCCATCCATAACGCTTCGCAGGTGGTTGTCGTACCGTTATAGGGGAATGTGTCCAATGCGATGTCGATGGAATTGTAGAGAGATAAATGATCGATCTGCCGCTGCCGGGGAGCTTCGAGCGTCACCCGATGCGGATCAATTCCGCCTTTTTGCAGACGGGCCCGAACTGCATCGCACACACTCGGATCGGCGGTGGCGGAATCTTTCAATGTCAGGCGGGAGTTCGCAGTCTCCGCGAGAATCCTGGCCCACAGAGCGATCACATCATCGGTAATCTTCGCCAGCTTATTGAAGCTGCCAAACGTGATCGATGATTGCTGCACCCTGTGCTCCGGCAACGGTGCATCGGCCGGCGGCTTGTAACATAAAAAACACCGGGGCAATCGCACCAGCTTTTCGGTGTACCATTGCTCGCTGCCTGGCGGATCGGCCCAGGCATCAGTCAGCCAATAGTCCATCGCCATCAGCCCCGTGGTGTTGGGATAACCGAGATAACTCACCTGCACCGGCGCCGGCTTGCGGGCGAAAACTTGCAGCCGATTCAATTCGGTATGCCCGTTCAGATCGACGAGAATATCGATTTGCTCGGATCGGATAACCTTTTCCAGTAAGGCGTTCGATCGCCCGGCCCAATCGGTCCAACGCGGCGTAAGATGCTTCATTCGCGCGGTGATTTCGTCGGGGCGCTGCGTGTCGTTGTAGACATAAGCCTCGACCACATTGGGATTATGGTTTTGCAAAATCGGCTCGAAGAAAGACGCCACGGGATGCCGGCACAAATCCGCCGAGACATAACCGACGCGCAGCGGCTTGCCCGGTTCGATGTGACGCATCGCGGGTGGCTGGGGACTACTGCCGAGGCCATGCATCACCCCCCAACGCCGATGCTCGTCAGCCACCAATTGCCGGGATAATTTGGGGCTGTAATTCATGCAAAGCAGCATATTGCTGCGTGTTGCCGGTGCATCCTGGTATAGCTCCAGGGCATGGCGATACGCCGCGATCGCTTCATCCACCTCACCCACATCCGTCAGAGCCATGCCGAGATTGGCGTGGCCAACGACGTAGCGCGGCGAGAGGTTGGTCACGTTGCGCAACGTCTCGACGGCTGTGCTGAAGTGCCCGGTGCTGCGGAAATTCTTGGCCAAATTGCTATACGCTTCCGGCTGATCGGGCCGCAGGGCAATCGCTCGCTCAAAGCTGGCCTTGGCGCCGGGAAAATCGCCGAGATCGCCCTGAATCAACCCCAAAATATTGTGCCCCCAGGCAAATTGCGGTTGCAGGGTTACCGCTTCGCGCGCGGATTCCAGCCCTTCATGCCATTTCCCCAGCCGCCGCTGCGCGGTGGCTATGTCGGCCAAGGTTTCGGCCCGTGGCGCGCCTAACTCGAGCGCTTTTTTAAGCGATTGAATCGCCAGTTCGAGTTCCCACAGTTGCGTCAGGGCCCGACCCAGGCCGCGATGTGCCGACGCCAACCGAGGCGAATCGTGCATGGCCCTGCGGTATGCGTCCGCCGCTTCGGTGAATTTTTGCTGGCTGAACAGCGCCGTGCCGTACGCCGATTGGTACACCGGAATGGCCGGTGCCAGGGTGACCGCGCGCCGCAGCAAATCAACTGCTCCATCCACTTCGCCGCGGCGCAGCAATATCGCCCCCAACATATAAAGAGCCCCGTGTACCGCTGGATCGCTCTTCAAAATTTGGCAGCACACATCTTCGGCCTCGGCGAACTTCTCGCCTTGATACAGCTGGGTAACTTTCTGCAACACCTGGGGAATGTTCATTACCGATTTCCTCGAACGAAAAGCAGCAACCGACGGTATCTACAGCCGACGAAGGAGAAAAGCCATGCTCGTGCCCCGTCGGTTGATATTAATCGCCATTGCCCTGCTGGCCCTCGGCTCATCACTGCACGCCGAGCCGCCGGGCGACAGGCCGCTGCGCGTTTACATTGGAACTTATACCGGCTCCGGCAGCAAAGGAATCTATGTCGCCCATTTCGATCCGGCCGACGGGCATTTTTCCGCGGCGAATCTGGCGATTGATTTGGAAAGCCCGTCCTTCCTGGCCGTGCATCCGAATCAGAAATTCATGTACGCCGTCAGCGAAAATTACGGCCACGGCACGGTGATGGCGCTCTCGATCAATCCGGACGATTCGCTGACGCTCTTGAACACGCAATCCAGCGGCGGCAAAGGACCGTGCTATGTGACCACCGATCCGAGCGGCCGGGTAGCGTTGGTCGCCAACTATGGTGATGGAATTTTTGAATCGTTGCCGATCACTGCCGATGGCAAACTAGCCGGACCCGCATCGGTTATTCACGATGAAGGCCACAGCGTCAACAAATCCCGCCAGGAAGGGCCTCACGCCCATTCCATCAATCCCGATCCGGCCGGGCATTTTGCGTTCGGTTGCGATCTTGGTCTCGATCACGTGCAGATTTTCCAACTCGACACCGAGCACGGAACACTGACGGCCGATCAACCCGCCTTTGCCGAAGTTCCGCCCGGCTCCGGCCCGCGACATCTGGCATTTCATCCAAACGGCCGCTTCGTTTATGTCATCAGCGAAATCGCCAACACGATCACCGCTTTCACTTACCAGCCCGCAACCGGCGAAATGAAATCCATCCAAACCCTCTCGACGTTGCCGGCCGATTTTCATGGCCAAAGCTATTGTGCGGAGGTGCAGGTGCATCCGTCGGGACAGTTTCTCTATGGCTCCAATCGCGGTGATGATTCCCTCGCACTTTTCACGATCGATCAGGCGACCGGCCAATTAACTCCGCACGGCCAATTCAAAACCGGCGGCAAAACGCCTCGCAATTTTCGCATGGACCCGACCGGCAAATGGCTGATGGCGGCGAATCAGGATAGCGGCACTGTGAATCTGTTTCGCATCGATGCGGCAACTGGCGCTCTCACACCGTCAGGCAGCAGGTTTGTCCCCTCTCCGTGCTGCATCCGATTTGCCCAAACCGCATCGCCGCAATGATTTGGTTATAATCTAAATCGTTCGATCATTCGGGTCTACTGAGGAATGCACATGAACAAACCGCTGCCGACACGCCGGCAATTGATGACTGCGGGAGTGGCTTCCGCCGTGGGATTGACGCTTGGGGCCGCTCCGACGACGCAGATTGATCCACCGACAACCAATCCCGTGGCGACAGGCGATCGATGGCGCGGTTTGAAAATCGGCACCTGCTCCTACACGTTCAAACAAATGCCGCTCGACCCGACGATCGCCGGAATTAAGCGGCTCGGACTGACCTACGTATCGATCAAGGATTTTCACCTGCCCCTGAAAAGCACGCCGGAAGTGCGCAAGGATGTCGCCGACAAATTTAAAGTCGCCGGCATCACGCCGCTGAGTTGTGGCGTCGTGTATATCACCAACAAACCGATCGATATGCGAAACGCATTCGAATACGCCCGTGACGCCGGCTTGCCGACCATTGTGTGCAGCCCCGCACCTGATTCGCTCGATGCTCTCGACGCTTTGGTCAAGGAATTCGACATCAAGCTCGCCATTCACAACCACGGCCCCGGGGACAAAAAATGGCCGTCCCCCGTTGAAGTGTGGGACGCGATTCAGAACCATGACCCCCGCATCGGCCTGTGCATCGATGTCGGCCACACCGCCCGCGCCGGCGTCGATCCAACCGAGTGCATTCGCAAGTATCACGAGCGTCTCTACGAAATGCACATGAAAGACCTCGACAGCGTCAAGCCCGAAGGCAAAGCCATCGAAGTCGGCCGCGGCGCGCTGGACATCCGCGGCATGTTTCAAGCGATTCTCGATGTGGGATATCAGCACACCGTCAGCTTCGAGTATGAAAAGGATTTGAACGATCCGATGCCCGGCTTATCGGAAAGCGTTGGTTATGTGCGGGGGATTTTGTCGGATATGAAGGCGAGTGCTGACCAATCGAAAAATTGAAATTCTTGCTGCAGGTTGGACCCAATGCGCGACTCCGTTCAATTGGATCTCGTCGGCGAAACACATTTTGATTTTGAAGATTCCTCTTTTGTCTTTGTAAAGTCCAACTTGTCCCGTTGGCACATTCCACACCACGTCAGGGGCTTACCTGTAGTCGTGAATCAACGCGTGGCGTATCAGGATGTCGTGCGGGTCGGTGCCGTTGTCCGGCGACAATGGTGGCTATTATTTCCCGGAACAATTTTTACACTTATGGGGCCGATCTGGATGACGGAGTATTGGCGAAATTGGGCTCCCTTTGCGGTCAGTATTGTTTGGTTTGCTCTGTGCGGTGTTATTCCGTTGCTGCTTTTCGCGCGGGGTCGAACCTTCCTCTTCGTCGCGACGGAAAAGAATATGACCCTACTCCCGATGGACCGAAAGCGCAAGCCGCTCGCCCGAATTCTCGGCCTGCTCCGCCAAGCCTGCACCCCGAAAACTCAATGGGACCTCACCGGTACGCCGTTCGAGAATTTTGAGGCCTTTGATAACCGTCCAGCCACGGGAATCGGTTTCAACACAAAGCGATACGTTCAAATTACAACGCTCGCAGGCTTGTACGCACTGGGCAACCTTCTATCTATCAACCCTGGCATCCGCAACGAAGCTCGCGCGGTGCAATTTTTGGCACTCGTTATAGCGGTTGTGCTACTTGGTCAATTGGCGTTGAAAAAGCGCTCGCGTTGAGCTGGAGTTCACAGTCGGCATGGGCATTGCGGTTGACCCCGGAAGTCCATGCTGGTCAAATCACCCGTCTTTCAGGATGATTCACCATGCAAACCGTCGTTCATGTCACTCACGAAGCAATCCAAAAAATTGGCGGCATCGGCGCGGTGCTGCAAGGGCTTTTCACCAGCCGTTCGTATCTGGATCAGGTGCAGCGCAATATTCTCATCGGTCCGTATTGGCCGACGGACATGGCCGGCGAGCAGCGGCTGGGGCCGACCGGCGAGGTGCTTTACAGTTCATTTGACAACATCGCCCGCACGCCGCTGACCAATCAGTTTCGGGAAGTCGAGCAGCGGTTCAATGTGAATGTGATTTACGGCCGCCGGCGTTACACGGAAAAAGCCACCGGCGTCACCAGCACGCCGGAGGTGCTGCTGATCGATGTTTCCCGGGCCGACAAATATCAGATCGACCAATTCAAATTTGCCTGCTGGAAGCAATTCGGCGTCGAGAGCAGCCGCTACGAAGACATTTACGATTTCGAGCAATACATGCGCCTGGCCCCGCCGGCGATGGCCATGCTCCATGCCCTGGGAGCCGGCAGCGAGCTGGAACCCTGTGTGATTCTCTCCCACGAATACATGGGAATTCCCACCTGCCTGGCCGCCATTTTGGAAACCGAAAAAGCGAGCTTCCGCACGATTTTTTACGCCCATGAAGTCGCCACCATGCGCCGCATCGTCGAAAAGCATCCGGGCCACGACACGATGTTTTACAACGTCATGCGGGTCGCCATGACCCAGGGGCATTTCGTGGAAGATGTGTTCGGCGATCAAAATGATTTTTACAAACACAACCTTCTCAAAACCGTGCGGTTCTTCGATGAGATTTTCGCCGTCGGGGATTATGTGCAAAAGGAATTCCGCTTTCTCGGCTCCGATTTTGTCTCGATGGATTCGCAGTTGGCATACAACGGCGTGCCGTGCTGGAAAATTACTGTCGATGACAAAATGCACAGCCGCGTGAAATTGCAGCAGTATTGCAAGAATCTTTTGCGGTTTGAGCCGGATTATGTTTTTTCACACGTGACGCGCCTCGTGCCCAGCAAAGGAATGTGGCGTGATTTGCGTGTGCTGGAACATCTCGAACCGATCCTGCGAAAAAACAACGAGACGGCGGTGCTGCTGGCGCTGAGCACGGAAGTCCCGGCGCGGCGGCCGGAGGATATTCGCAGCATGGAGCAATCTCACAAGTGGCCGGTTGCGCATCGTGAAGGCCTTCCCGATCTCTCCGGCGGCGAAGCGGCGTATTATCAGGGCGTCCAGGAATTCAACGCTTGCTCCCGCAATATCAAAGTGGTCTTCATCAACCAATTCGGCTGGGAACAAAAACTCTGCGGCCTGCGCATGCCGGCGGATATGGAATTCATGGACATCCGCAAAGGCTCGGACGTCGAATTCGGCCAGAGCATTTACGAACCGTTCGGCATCGCCCAGGTCGAGCCGATCAGCTTCGGCGGCATCTGCGTTTTCTCCAACGTCTGCGGCTGCGCGGATTTTGTCGACAAAGTCTCCCGCAAAGTTTTCGGCGGCCCGACGGCGAATGTAATTGTCGCCGATTACACCGACCTGCCAAACAAAAGCCTGCGCCCCGAGGAACTCATGAGCATCGGCCAGCCGCAACGGGATGCTATCGAGCACAAGGTAGCCGAAATGGTCGCCAGGGTTTTATATGAACGCCTTCCCCGCCAACCCGCGGAGTTTGAGGAATTCATCAGCCGGGGATACGAGCTGGCCAGCCATATGAGCTGGGACGCAGTGGCCCGGGAATATGTCGTGCCGGGCATTATGCAGGCCGTCAAGCACCAGCGATTGCGTCAAATTGCCTGAGAGATTATCGGACCGATCCGCCGGGGCACGCCGACGACGATCGCAGTATTTCTCAGTTACTACTGTCGTCCACTTCGCTTTTATCAGCTTCATCTCAAATTTTTTAGCGAAAAAATCACCTGATCCAGTCAGGCTATGCTCCTGCTCAACCGATGCAAACCTTGCTCGGCGGCGTGGGTCTTACTTGCCGTCGCCTAATCGTTACGAACTATTTTGAAGGTATTGGAGGATTCATGATTCGCGGTGAAGTAAAGCAGATCGTTCGTCGTTCCGCCTGGTTGGCCACCTTGGGATTGATCGCCGCGCCGGTAATGGCGGGCGGTATTTCCATTGGCGTGAATATTGGCATTCCCGTTCCGCCGCCGGTGGTGGTGGTGCAGGAACAGCCGGTGACATACGACGTGTATGTTATGGGATATCGCCGGCAACTGTACGATGCCGACCTTGCCCTGCGATTGGCACGGGCGGATGAATTTGCGGCATATGACGAGTTGCAAGCGGCCCGGCGTCATGAGGCGGATGTCGCTGCGCAATTTGATGACAACCAGGTTGTGATCGCCGATCTGCATCGCCGTGTCGGCAGCGAGGATATCGCGGCGATTCACGCCGATGTCCTGGCGACTTCCGATCGTATCGCCGATCTGCACAAGCAGCTCGATGCCCTGGATCACCGCATTGCCGGCGCCAAGGAAGATTTTGACGCTGCGAAAATTTTGAATGACAGCCGTGGCATGGACCAGGCCGGCGCGCGGATTCGTGAGAATGAAGACCGTTCCAAGACCACCGCCGCCGATCTGCGAGGAGCGGAGGACCACCTGGCCGCCGCCCGTGACGCCGAAGCCGCCGCATCTGCATCTGCTGCGGACCGGGATCGCCTGCATGTCGCCGAGGACCGCGCCGTGGCTCTGCAGCATGATTTGGATGTCGCCCACGATGCGGTGTTCAACACCGAGCGTCGCTGGGAAGATGCCCGTGAGCGCGTGTTTGTCTGCATGCACGATCGGGATGAAGCCCTCTGGCTCCTGCACCGTGATGACATTTACGCTGGTCGCATTGATCTGGCGACCTGCGGGTTCAGCATTGACCTAGCGGTGTGGGGCGGACATTTGCCACGCGATCCAGAGGTCGTACATCTGTATCTCGTTCACGATGTCGGCTACTGGCGGGCCAATCCGGTCATCATCGAGAACCGCTGCGTGGAAGTGACACGCATCACCGAGATCACCAAAATCCGGCAAATCACCAAAATGCGCGAAGTGGAAAAAGTGCGCACCGTGGAGCGTGTGGAAGCGGTAAAGATTGAGGATCGCCGGCATTACGCGGAGGTCGTGGTGGATGAGCACAAGCGATTTGAAGCCGAAACTACGGAGCGCAAAGCCGCGGTAGCCGAGCATCGTGCTCCGTGGGTGACACCGTTCATCGAGCGGGCCAATCAAGCCCACGCCGAGGCGGCGGTGGCGAATCACAATGCCGCTGTTGCCGAGAAAACGGCTGCCCGTGATAACGACATTGTGAAAGCGGACAACGCCAAGATCGCTCAGCAGCAGAAGGAAATTGATCAGTCGAAAGCCGCCGATACGTCGGCCTCCGCCACTGACAGCCGCGCGGCCCGTGCACGACGCCGTGCGGCGGAAGATCAGTCGTCTGCCACTTCCGATGCGAAAGGTTCGAGTTCGGCGGCAGATGATTCTTCGGATAGCCGCGCCGCCCGTGCCCGTCGAAGGGCCGCGGATGATGCCGCTGATTCAACCAGTTCGCACGATAACCGAAGCTCGAGCACCAACGAACCTGGCCAGCACTGAACTGGAAACCAGATCGGGTAAAAGCGAACGAGGCAGCAGATCGAATCTGCTGCCTCGTTTGTTGTTAAATCTTTAAGCGCGTTATTTAACTGGAAATGGAATCAATTTGAATTTCAAATACTAGATCCGCATTGGCAGGAATATTCGAACCTGACGGAGGGTTGGCTCCGTAAGCGTCGGCAGCCGGGATAAGTATTGTGCGGATTTCGCCGACTTTCATTCCCACTACGCCCTCGGCAAAACCGTCAATCAAGCCGGTGACGCCCAGTTGGAAGTTGAAAGTCGATCCTGAATCGACCGTCGTACCGAATAAAGCTCCGCTGGACTCGATATAGCCATTGTATTCCGCGGTGACGTTATCGCCGCTTGCAACCTCGGTGCTGCCCGTCCCCTGCTTGGTGATCCAATACGATGAGCCGTCTGACGTCTCGGTGGAAGTGCCGGCTGGGACGGTGATGGCGGTTGTGATCGTACGGCTTTGACTTTTGACGTACCGTTCCGCGCCGGCAAAATAAGCCGTCATAGCCGTCGTGCCCGGATAAAACTGGGCAAGGACCGCCGTCATATAACCGCTGCGACCGGTCACTCCTTCGGCGGCAATATTGCCAAATGAATCTTTGATCTCAATAGTCGCGCCTCGCAGGGGCAAGCCAGCAGCGGTAATTTTCGCCGACATCGGGTAATCGATGGCTGTTCCGAAACTGCCGGCGGTTTGTGTTGACGTAAACGTCAAACGAGTGGCGAACGTGGAATGCGACAGAAGCCGCCGAGATTCCAGAGATTCAAAGAATGAGGATGCAGGTCTACGCAATTTGTTCTTGGCCATTGAACGTCTCCGATAAAAAAATTGAAACCCTGCCCCCACTACAACACTCCAGCGGTTATGTCCACAACTTTTCCGCCTGCCCTGCACTACAATCAACTCAGCTAATCGAGCTTGACGACAAACACGAGATTGGAGTCGGGTGGAACATTGGTAGTCCCATCGGCACCATAACCGAGCGCCCACGGGATAACAATTTCCCGCGTCTCGCCTGCCTGCATGCCTTCCACGCCTTCGTTGAACCCCTGGATCAGGCCAGGATCACCATCTTCAAAAGTGAATGGCGTCTTGCCCGCAGTCGTATCGAACTCCGTGCCGTTGGACTCCAGGTAAGCGTTGTAGTCGGCCGTCACCGTGTCGCCTGGCTCCAGCTCAATACCGCTGCCGGCGATGATCGTCGATTCCTCGATTCCATCGGAGGTGGTGGTGTGAGTCGGGGGCGCGGTGATCGACGCAGCGTAGCTATTGCTCTCACTTTTCACATAGCGCTCCGCACCTACAAAATAGGCGGTCAACTCGTGTTTGCCGATGTAAAAGTTCGGCAGCACGACCGTCGCATATCCGCTGCGGCCCGTCTGAGCCTCGCCAATGAGGGTGGTGCCGTCCTCCACGAAGTCGATGGTCGCTGTTCGCAACGGCAAACCGGCGGCGGTCAACTTCGCGGCGGCGGAAATTGTCAATTGCTGCCCGATCTCGCCGTTGCTGACGTTCGCGGTCAGCTTCAAACGGGTAGCGAAAACGGTATGAGACAATAACTGCCGAGCCTCAAGAGTTTCCATTAACGACGATGGTGTAAGGTCACGCGACCTATTCCGGGCCATGGACATCTCTCCAATTGAAACAGTTAAGCGCTGCTGATTAAGGAGCACCCCACAAGGTACGTCCAATTGTATATCGCGGGTTCGCCAGGTTGCAAAATAGTTTCCGCCCCACGCTGTTATTTGCATCACTTACCAGACCATGAATGAGATCGAAATGAGAATCGCGCGTTAATGCGGAGAGGCTTTTACGGTTTTGACGTATGGGTGGACAGTACTTCTTCCAAGTGGATAGGCTGGCTGACCGTAAAGGATAATTGCTGGCGGATGTCGGAACTGCTCGCCCCGATCATGGCTTGGAATGTTCCTGGTTCCACGACCCACCGCATGTGCCGATCTAGCAGAGCCAGATCGCCGGCATTCAGCTCGAATTGGACCGTTTGTGATTCGCCGGGTTTCAAGTGAATGCGATGGAACGCTTTGAGCGCCCGCACCGGAGTGGTCACGCTGCTGACGTCATCGCGCAGATAAAGCTGAGCAACCTCGTCGCCGGCTGCGCCGCCGGTGTTGGTAACCGCAAAACTGATTTGCACCGACACCTGATTCTTCATTTCCGTAACGCTGCACTGCGGTTTGGAATAATTGAAATGAGTGTAGCTAAGCCCATAACCGAATTCATAATGCGGCGTGGACGGCCCCTCGACATAATCACGGCGGCTGTCGGGTTTGGCGTTGTAATAATCCGGAAGCTGGCCGACCGAACACGGCACGGAAATCGGCAATCGGCCTGCAGGATTGAAATCGCCGAATAGCACATCGGCAATCGCGCCGCCCCCCTGTTCACCGGGATACCAGCCGCAAACAATCGCCGGCACATGCGCCGCCGACCAATTCAAATTCAACGGTCGCCCCTGAATCAGCACGAGGACCACCGGTTTGCCGATCTCGACAATCTGCTGCAAGAGCGGCAATTGCTCGCCAAGCAAATCGAGTGTCGAGCGGTCAAAACCCTCGCCGGCCTCCATCTCGCCGCCGCTGGCGCGCAGGCTGGGATTGGCCGCTCCGGTGCCTTCATAGAGCGTGTCAAAATCACGAGCGCTCGAACCACCGAGCACTACCACTGCGACATCCGATTGCCGCACTGCCGCCAGCGCTTCGGAGAATCCGCTGCGTGATGCGTCACGAATTCCGCAACCTCTGGCATAAATCACTTTGGTTTTTGGCGACACGATCTGGCGAATGCCATCGAGCACGGTCATCACCGCTCCAGCCGGTTGCGGAGCAGTGTAATCGCCGAGTTGGTTATAAACGCTGTCAGCGTTCGGCCCGATGACGGCGATCGAAGCAATATTTTTTTTCAGCGGCAGCAAAGCGCCGTCGTTTTTCAACAGAATAATGGACTCGCGGGCCACCTGCCGGGCCAAATCCCGATGCGCCGCGGATCGGACCACGGTCTGCGGCGTCTTAGCATCAACATACGGATGCTCGAACAATCCGAGCGAAAACTTCGCCGCCAGCACCCGGCTGACCGCGCGATCCAACACCTCGCCACTGACGAGCCCATCTTTGATCGCCTGCTGCAAATCATCGCCATACGCTTCTGCCCCCAAATCCAGATCGACGCCGGCGGTGATCGCCATGGCCGCGGCTTGGCTCACGTTTACCGCGACGTGTTGGCCGGTCATCAATCCTTTGATGGCGTACAAATCGGAGACGACAAAACCGTCGAATCCCCATTGGCGGCGAAGGATATCGGTGAGCAACTGTTCATTGCTGCTGCACGGCACGCCGTCGATTTCGTTGTAGGAACTCATGACCGATCCAGCGCCGGCTTTTACGGCGGCGTGGAAAGGCGGCAACAAGCTACTCGCCAATTCTCTCGGCCCCACGTTGGCCATGCCAGCATTGTGCCCGCCTTCCGGCACGCCATGAGCCGCGAAATGTTTTAACGTGGAAATAATCGCCCGATCGCTTTGCAATCCGCCGCCCTGAAATCCCCTAACCATTGCCACGCCCATTTGGCTGACTAAAAACGGATCCTCGCCGTATGTTTCCTCGACGCGCGACCATCGTGGCTCACGGGCCAGATCGAGCACCGGGCCATAACCGATGTTGGCGCCACAGCAGCGCGTCTCGACGGCGATGGCGCTGGCCATGTCTCCGATGAGCGACGGATTCCACGTGCTGGCCTGCCCGATCGCAGTGGGGAAAACCGTTGCCCCGATGGCCATGTGCCCGTGCGGACATTCCTCGGCGAGCAACATCGGAATCGGCAAACGGGAATGCTCCAGCACATATCGCTGCAGAGCATTGGCCGCCTCTGCCGCCAAGCGCGGGGGCAAGCCATTGGCGAGCGTCATCTTCGTCCAGGGATCGGCCCGCTGCAGACCCCAGAGCGCTCCGGCCCGGCCAGCGGCAACTAATTGCTTAAATGCCTCGCTGGGCCCAACCGTCTCCCCGTGCCGTTGAAACATCGGCCAACCCATCGCGCAATTAAGCTGGCCAATTTTCTCCGTTTCCGTCATGCGACCAAGCAAATCCGCAACACGCTGATCGATCGGCAGCGCCGCATTCTGAAATGGAAACGTTGTCTCATCCGCTTTCACGCAGTGATTGCCTCCGAGCAGCAGCACTATGAATGCCAGCAGCTTGATCCACAAGCCTGGCCGGCGTGGTTTAAGCATTCGCAAATCATAACGATATGGCGAAAATCAGCGACTTAAAATTGCACCGAATCATTGTCGCGGGCCGATGAGGATCTGGAAAAGTCCAGGATAATTGCCTATCAATAAGGCCTCGATTTGCGGAGGTGGCATGAGGTGTCGGTTGTTTGGTTGGTGGATTCGACGATTGATTTCGATTTCGTTAATGGTCGGAGCGAGCGCCATGTTCCTGGGCTGTGCGACGACGCAATACCAAGGTCTTGAACCTTGGGCCCGGACGTTCCGTGGCGATGAGGCGGGACCGAAGGACTATTACATCGGAATGGATTTTAATTTCGCCGTCGATACCCCTCCGCCACATGGCCCACCAAGCCGCCAGTTTGATGATGTGCATTGAGCATTTTCAGGCGATCGGATTTTCCAGCCGGCCGATTTTTTCGATTTCCACGATCACCCGGTCGCCCGCTTTCATCCACACCGGTGGATTGCGCGCAAACCCAACGCCCTGCGGCGTACCCGTCAAAATCACCGCGCCCGGCCGCAATGTCATCGTGCTGCTGAGGCTTTCGATCAACGCCGGCACGTCAAAAATCATGTCGGCGGTCGTGTAATCCTGCATCACTTTGCCATTGAGAATGGTCTTGAGCTGTAGTGCGTTGGGATTGGGAATTTCATCTCGCGTGACAATCCAGGGTCCCAGGGGACAGAACCCGTCGAAACTTTTGCCGCGCGCAAATTGGCCGCCGCCGAGTTTCTTTTCCCGCTGCCAATCCCGGGAGCTGACGTCATTGGCACAGGTGTAACCGAGTACATAGCCCAGCGCCTTGTCCCGAGAAACATCCTTGGCGGTTTTGCCGATAACGACGCACAACTCCCCTTCATAATCGATATCACTGCTTCGCCTGGGGATCGGAACCGGATCGTACGGATTGTTCAGCGTGTTGGACGCTTTGATGAACAACATCGGATTTTCCGGAATCTCCGAGCCGCTTTCCTTGGCGTGCTCACGATAATTTAAGCCGATGCACAAAATATCCGTCGGCACGAGCGGGGCTAACAGTTTTTCGATCGGCAGCCGCTTATCCGTGACACGCCAGGAGCCCAACAAATCTCCCTCGATCACGGATGCGCTTTTCTCATCCGCCGCCTGCCCAAGATACGTTTTGCCGCCGGAAATAAATCGAACGATTTTCATAATCCAAGCGAAGGTAAGGCCAAGCGGCGGGCGCGTCCAGTGCCGTTAGCCGAGGGTTGGGGATAATACGGAACCCACTTAAATCCAAGGCTAACGATTATACCGGGATGGCTGCTTTAGCAGCCATCGAGGCGCGAAAACCAAGTGGACTCCGTATAAGTCAAAGCTCAAGACCAGCAAAGGAACCAATGATAAGGGGAAAAAGGAAAAGCCAGCTCGGTTGTGGTCAGGTAAGTGAATATATAACATCCCTCGAAAAGTGTTCCGGCTAATTCTAAAGCGAATCCGGCGGCGGCGCTCCTGAAAAACAAAAGCGGCATGATATGACTGCAAACCGATTCAGCGTTCCGATAGCGATGCTCCTTGTACTCTCCCTGTCGATGACGTCTCTGGCAGCAGATCCCGTGCCAGTCGGAGGACCGACCGGGGAGCTTTTCACCTTCAATCCCACGATAAGTGATGAGTTCAACAGCCAGTCAATCGATTCGAGTAAATGGACCACAAGCGTGCCGCCCTCGTGGACGGTGGGCCGCTGGCCCTCCTATTACATGCCGGGGAATAGTCAGATCGCGGCCAGTTCCGGCGCCTCGGACGGCTCTTCTCTGACGGAGACGCTCCAGAAGGGCGGCTTGCCTACTCCCACACCCACCGACCCCACTAACGGAGCCTACAAGTACAGCACCGGCGTAGTTATGAGTACAGCGCTCAGCGGCTACGGTTACTACGAGGCGCGGATCGAGACCGCGCATGTCAAAGCTGACAGCGCTTTCTGGCTCGACAGCCCGACCAACAGCTCATGGGAGGAAATTGACATCATAGAGCAGTTGGGCACGAATAACTACGACGGCACTGGAGACCGCATAAAATCGTACCACGTCGCTGCTCATTCGACCGCCGGGTCTGCCGCGGGGACGGATCCCCAAGAGTGGTACCAAACTTCCTCGGATTTGACGGGTGGTTACCACGTATACGGCCTCGCCTGGACCCCCAGCACTATTACCTGGTACTTCGATGGTGCAGAAACTTATCAAGCGTCCAACACGTACTGGCATGACCCCCAGCACATTATTTTCGATCTGGAAACCAATATCCCATGGGCCGGCACACCGGAGTCTAATCTACTGCCCGCCGCCATGAGCGTGGATTACTTCCGCATGTGGACGATGACAGATGTCCCCGAACCCTCGTCTCTGATTATTTTGGCAATGGTCGCCGCTTGGCGATGTTGTCGGCGTTCGGGCAACGCGAAGGCCAGGGGCCATAGGTTGTCGGTAGAGTCTCTTGCAGCCGCGCTGCCGCACGGCGTGGGAGAGTGAGGATTCTGCTCAGAAGCCAGAATTCACCCGTACCGATAAAGGCACATCAGCTACGTCCCCTTTAGTCCACCCGCAAATCGAGTCTGTAAACGTGCCCCGCCCTTCACTTCCCCCGTAAAAATCGCACCACTGACGCCCAAAGTCCCAATCGCTTCGCAGGCGTCGTCTTTCGCGCCTCTGCCGAGGCCGCCTTGAGCGCGTCAGCAGCCGACGCCTTCCTCACCTTCGGCTTAATCCCCGCCGCCTCGTTTGCCATCCTCTTTAGTGTCCGCGTATTGAGCCAGCGGACCGCGATGTTCACGCCAAGCGTTGGCTTACTGTCCGTACCTCCGGTCACTGCTCTTATCACCGCCCAGAGCTTATAGCCCTTCTGGAACATTACACTCACCCGCGGTGATTCTTGCGCCGGAATGTAACCGAGCTGCGCACCGTTGCGTCGGCAGACCTTCACCGCCGTGCGGTCCTTGCTGTGCGGGTTGTCGGGCTCTGGGACAAGCTCCAGGCGTTCGCCTTCACTGCACGCGATGATGATGTCCTGGCGGTTGCTGCCGTCAGCATTCTTGTGCGTAACGCCGGCCACATTGCACCAAAGGTCGCTGTCGAATTCTTCGTCCATCGTCGATTTGGAAGGGAAGGACTAAAGGGGACGTAGCTCTTATCGTTATTTTCCCTGGTCTTCTCCGGGGTACAGGCATCCGAAATATCTGGCGCATTTCGCCGACAGCCCCGCGTCCCCGGGGCCAAGAATATTGTACCACGTCGCATATCAGTCCAGTACACTCGTGGGGAGCGGTCCATGGTTCAATCACGAATTCTCAAAACGGAAATTTTTCATCCATCGGACCCTTGGCGAGATCAACGAGAAAATCGCCGATGCGTTCGACGACGATATCCATCAATTTCCGCCCCTTTTCCGCCGTCGCCGGTCCGGGATCGCCGACGCCGGTGTCGCTTGTCAGCAAGTGCCACGGACGGGTGATGCTGACCCATCCTTTGTTGATGGCTTCGAAGCGTGTTTTTTTGCCTTGGCCGGAACCGGGGATCGCGGGCTTCATGAACTGCGGGAAAAACGCCATGCCCATGCTGGTTTCCATTTCGTCGGCGTGCTCGCCGGCCTTGGTGAAAATGGTTGGATACTGATCCGCGCCAACTTTGAACCAGTCGCACACACAAATGAACATCTCCGTTTTGTGGAACAACTCGCGCGCCAGGGGTTTCAATTCATTCCCCCCATGCCCGTTGAGCAGCACCATCTTGCGAATTCCCTGGTGACTCAGGGCATCGACCAAATCGCCAAGCAATTTCAGCAGCGTGGTCGGCGTCACGCTCAGGGCCAGCGCCCCGGGAATCTTCAAATGATTCGTATTCACGCCAAACGGCATGCCCGGCAGCAGCAGGACCGACGCCCCCTTTTTGTACGCCCTTTCACACGCTCGCCGGCCGACCGCTTCAGTTTCGTAATTATCCGTGCCATACGGCATGTGATAATTGTGCGGCTCCGTCGCCCCGAACGGCAGCACCACCACTTCCCATTTCTTGCCGCTGATGAATCGATGATCTTGTTCCGCTAAAACCCATTCGTCCATAATGGTTCTCCATTTCCGAGTCACACCAAGCGGCTATCGTAGCGTATAATCTTGTCCGTGCATTTACCGATGCTCCAAATCCCGACCACGCCATGGGAAAGCGGCCCGCGCTCGATCCATGCCGTGAAAGTGCTGCGCATCAGCCTGACCGATCGGTGCAATTTCCGCTGTGTTTATTGCATGCCCGCCGACGGGGTGCAGTGGCTCAGCCGCGAGGAAATTCTCAGCTTTGAGGAAATTGTCGATGTCGTCCGGGCGGCGGTCGAGGTTCATGGCATTCGCCGCTTCAAATTGACCGGCGGCGAACCAACGCTGCGGCGAGATATGGTTAAACTCGTCCGAATGCTCCGGCGGATTCGGCATATTGAAGATTTGTCGCTGACCACCAACGGCGCCCTACTGGAAAATTTGGCCGAGCCGCTGCGCGATGCGGGGCTGGATCGTATCACCGTGAGCATCGACAGTTTGCAGCCGGCGCGATTTCGCCGCATCACCCGCACCGGGGATTTGGCGACCGTGCTGCGCGGATTGGACCGGGCTGAGGAAGTCGGCTTGCTTCCGCTGAAAATAAACTGCGTCACCATGCGCGGCGTCAACGATGACGAATTCGCCGATTTCGCCCGTCTCTCTTTAGCACGCCAACTAACTGTCCGTTTCATCGAATTTATGCCGCTCGGCGAAGCACAGATTCTCCAGCGGCCGGTTGATGCGGCAGAGATCGGCCCGGCCGGCAGATGCGGCGCCCAGAACCGCGGTGAGGATGCGTTTACTTCCGAAACCGAAGTCCGGGATCGCATCGAATCGAAATTGGGTCCGCTGGAGCCGGTGGCACGAACCGACGAAGCAGGCGTCGGCCCGGCGATTCCATATCGGTTGTCGCTCGGCAATCCGCGCGGACGAATCGGATTCATCAGCGCCATGTCCGCTCCGTTCTGCTCCACCTGCAACCGCCTTCGGCTCACCGCTCACGGCGTGCTGCGTTCGTGTCTTTTCGAGGGCGGCCAAATCGATATCCGTGAAATGCTGCGGCTGGAATCCGATCCGATGCAGCGCCGTCGACAGGTCGCCGAAGCGATGACCAATTGCGTGCGATTAAAACCGCTGGTTCATAGCGGACATGGCAACGAGCAAATGAGCCGTATCGGCGGCTAAATTCCCCTCGCCCTTTTCTAAATCGCGCAACCCCCTAGAATCCGCGCATCGATGGCCAGCAAGCAACGCAACGATCTGACGGACCGATTGCTGTACGTTGTCATGCGGCTGGTCTCGGCTGCCCTACACTGTTGGCCGGTCAACACCAACCTCGCTACCGCCCGAATGCTGGGCGATCTGCTCTACCGATTTGACCATAAGCATCGCAAACGGGCACTGGCCAATTTGCAGCGGAGCTTTCCGGAATTGACCGAGCGACAACGTGAAGCCCTGGCTCGCCGAAGCATGCAGGCGATTCCCATGCTCGGCGTCGAAGTGCTATTCACCACACGGCTGGTGCGGCTGGACACATGGCCCCGTTACGTCGAACTGGAAAATTTCCGCGAGGTGCTGCGTCTGCTCCTCGACAAGCAGCGCGGCCTGATTCTGCTGACCGCTCATTATGGCAATTTTGAAATCCTCGGTTACGTGCTGGCCCTGCTCGGCTTTCCCACGGCCAGCATCGCCAGACCGCTGGATAATCCATATATCAGCGATTGGCTTTTCGGCGTGCGCGAACGACTCGGACAGAAAATCATCACCAAAAAAGGGGCTACCGAGGAAGTGGTCGAGGTGCTGCAGAATCACGGCACAGTCGGATTCGTGGCTGATCAGAACGCCGGTTCCAAGGGCGTGTTCGTCGATTTTTTCGGCCGCAAAGCCGCCACGTATAAATCAATCGGACTCGTGGCGATGCAGTTCAACGTGCCGATTGTCATCGGTTACGCGCGGCGAGTCGGCGAGCGTTTCCAGTTCAAAGTCGGCGTGCAGGATATTATTTATCCGAAGGACTGGGAGCCCCGGGACAAGCCGCTGCATTACATCACGCAGCGATATACCAAGGCGATTGAGGATTTCATCCGCAAAGACTCCGGCCAATATTGGTGGGTGCATCGTCGCTGGAAAACCCGCCCCAAAGGCGAAGCGCCGGAGCCGTATGATTGAAACAATTACGGTCGCTCAATGGTGATCCCGGAGCCCCGCATGAATATGCGGGGTTTGTTTGCTCGGTTTACAAAAGAAACCCCGCATATTCATGCGGGGCTTCTGAAGTTGCAGCGCCGCTACTGGAATCCAAGCACCTTGCGATACATCGGCAGAACCGCATCCCATGAATATCGAGCCTGCACGGTGGACCAAGCCACTCCAATCAAGCGCTCCCGCTGTCGGGGATTGGTAACCAGAGAACGAATCGCATCCGCCAGCGCGGAAACCTCCAGAGATCGCACAAGAATCCCGGTTTTGTCATGGTCAATCACATCCCGCACCCCCGGCACGTCACGGCCGACAACCGGCACGCCGGCGGCCATTGCCTCGATCAACACCATCGGCATTCCCTCGCTGATCGACGGCAGCACTAGCATGCCGATTTGTGCCAGCGCCTCCTGTGGCCGAGCGATTTTGCCATGCAATGTCACCCACTCCGACAATTTCATCAGCCGTACCGCCCGTTCGACAGCCGGCCGATCCGGGCCATCGCCGAAAATATGCAGATGCACCAGATCGCCGAGCGATTCAACGGCTCGCACCAGATCGGGAACCATTTTCACCGGATCGAGCCGGCCCAGAAAACCAATCGGATATGGCCGTGGATCGGCGGCCGGAATGGATGACGGCGTAAATTGCCCGATATCCACCGCATTGGGAATCACCGTGATCTTGTCGGCCGGAATCTTCGCCCGGCTCCGAGCCACGGAAGCCACCGATGGTGACGGCACGATGATGTGCTCCGCCGCATGATGGATAAACCGCTGCACGTGCCAGTGCCACCGTGGATGCACCTGCGTGGTTTGAATCGACTGGAAAAATCTCGTCTGTCGACAAGCCGGCTTGGCGGCGGCGGCGATGGCATTGGCATGCAGCAGAAAACTCAGCACCGTATCGATCCGCCGTTCTTGAATCAGATTGATCAACCGGCGGATGATCCACACGTCGGCAACGTGTCGCGCGCCCAAAGCCGTGACCTGTATACCGGCTTGCCGCAACGTTTCGGCCACCGGTCCCCAGCCGGAGAGACACGCCACCTCAACCTCCAACATTGGCGACCGCAATCGCAAGGCCAGTTCACGCACCACCGTCGGCGTTCCGCCCAGTTCCAAATCGGTATTCAGCAGCAGCAATCGATGCGGCACGCAACTCACATTAAAAGCGGCTCGGCGGTTCGGCAAATCGCTCGGCGGCGGGTATGCTCCCTATCATTCAACAACATGAACAATTACACGCAAAGTGTGCAGAATCTCATGACGCAGCTCGCCCGCTTGCCCGGCATCGGCTCACGCTCGGCGGAGCGGATCGCGTTTCATCTGCTCAAGCAGTCGCCCGAAGAAGCATTGCAATTGGCCGATGCGATTCGGGAGGTGAAGACGCGCATCAAGCATTGTTCAACGTGTTATCAATTGACCGAAGAAGATCCGTGCATGATTTGTGCCGATCCGAGCCGGGACCATGGCGTGGTCTGCGTGGTGGAGCAGCCGAAGGATTTATTGGCGTTGGAAGCAACCGGATTGTATCAAGGCGTTTATCACGTGCTGCTGGGGCACATTGCTCCGCTGGATGGTGTTGAGCCTTCGGATTTGACCATCGACGCCCTGATGAAGCGGCTGGCGGGCGGTGAAATCCGTGAAGTCATCATGGGAACCAATCCGACCATGGAAGGAGACGGCACGGCGCTCTATCTGCAAAGCCTGATCGGCCAATTTCCCAGCGTGCAGATGACCCGGCTGGCGCGCGGGCTGCCCACGGGCAGCAGCATTGAATACGCCAACCGCAACATTCTCGCCGAAGCCATCAATGGCCGGCAGAAAATGTAATCAATGCGCCGACGGCTGGGTGGTGGCAGGACAATCAAAAACGGACAGAATCATGCAACAGCCAACTTCCACAACGACGCAGACGCCTCCTGAATCGCCCCGCAACAAGGTGATTGTCGTGCTCGGCTGTTTTTTTGCCCTCGTAATTTTTTTTTCCACGACGGCACTGCTTTGCTGGCACTGGATGATGCACGGTAACGCCGATGCGATGATCATCGTGCAAGGCAGCCAAGACCTGTCCGGCGCGACGGTAGACGTTAACCCGCTAGGTTCGTCGATCGCCGCTGTGCCGCAAACGCAGCTTACGGAACGTGATCATTATCGGGCACGTATTCACGTGGCGCCGGGACCGTATTTCCTGCGAGTCGTGCGCGGCGACCGCGTGCTGCTGAATCGTGAGGTTGATGCGAACCCCATCCAACCATTTTTTGTGGAAATCTCCCCCGCAACCAAACCGCTGAATCCGCAGCCGTGAGTATTTCATCACCGCCCTTATCGCCTCGCCTTCAGGTCGCCGCCGTGTGCAAGCGCTTCGGATCGACCATCGCTCTGGATGGCGTGGATCTGACCGTTGATGGCGGGCAAGTGTTGGCGATAGTGGGCGAAAATGGGGCAGGCAAAAGCACACTGATGAAAATTCTTTCCGGGGCGTATCGACCCGACTCGGGCGGCATTTGGCTCGATGGCCAGCCGTACGCCCCCTCCAACCCCGCCGAGGGACGACGCCGCGGCGTGGCGATGATCTATCAGGAGCTGTCGCTGGCTCCGGATTTGTCGGTGATGGAAAACGTGCTGCTGGGTATGGAGCCGAAGCGAGGACCATTTTTGAAATGGTCGGAAATGCGCCGCCGAACCCGGGAAGCACTCGATTTTCTCGGCCGCGGGGATATTCCGCCGGAGATGCGCGTTTGCGAATTGAGTGTCGCCGATCGGCAGCTCGTGGAAATCGCACGCGCCATCGCCGTGGGATGCCGGGTGCTTGTGCTCGATGAGCCAACCAGCAGCTTGGGTGCCGCCGACATCCAAAGGCTTTTTGCATTGGTCGCTCGTTTGAAAAGCGAGAATCATGCGGTGATTTACATTTCGCATTTTCTTGAGGAAGTGCGGGCCATTTCGGATCGCTTCATCGTGTTGCGCGACGGCAAGACCGTGGGAGGCGGCGTGACGGCCGACACGCCGACCGGCCGCTTTGTTGAAATGATGGTGGGTCGGCCGATCACCGATTTGTATCCGCGTTCCCCGCATCAGCCCGGCGAAGCGGTGCTGGATATCCAGCATTTGGCCGGCAAGGCGTATCCCACCGATGCGTCGCTGACTTTGCATCGCGGGGAAGTGCTCGGCATCGCCGGATTGGTCGGCGCCGGCCGCACGGAAGTGCTCCGCGGCATCTTCGGGTTGGACCGCATTCGCAGCGGTGAGATTCGTGTCGGTTCGCTACGTGGCCAGGCCAGCCCCAGCCGCCGCTGGAAGCAGGGGATGGGATTTGTCAGTGAGGACCGCAAATCGGAAGGGTTGGCGATGCCACTGAGCATCGCCGAGAACTTGACGATGCCGACCCGTGAAAATCTCGGGCCGTGGGGATTGTCTTTTCCCGGTCGCAAGCGGCATGCGGCGGAATCGTGGATCAAGCGTCTGTCCATCCGCTGTAAAGACGCCGATCAGCCAGTGATCTCCCTCTCCGGCGGCAATCAGCAGAAAATCGCCCTGGCCAGATTGCTGCACCATCGCTGCGACATCCTGCTGCTGGACGAACCGACGCGCGGCATCGACATCGGCTCACGGGCGGAGATTTATCGCCTCATCGATTCGCTGGCCAAGGGTGATCCCGCCAGTGGCCGCAAGCCCTGCGCGGTGCTGATCGTCAGCAGTTATTTCGAGGAGCTGATGGGCGCATGTGATAGGATCGCCGTCATGTGCCGCGGAAAACTAGGCCCGGCCCGACTCGTGGCCGAATATAGCGAGCATCAATTGATGCTAGAAGCCACCGGCTCACAGCATTGACCGCTGCGCACGGTTTCCATCATCGACCGTTCAAACCCGGCGCCTTCTGCAACTGCGTATAAGTGGTCGTGTTATTGGGATCGCTATTGGGGTTATATTGTGGATCGTTGGTCGAGATGTACTCGCCGTTGGCTCCTTGCCAGGCAATGCCATACTGGAATGGCAGCTCAACTTTATTCCCGTCGGCGGTGGTCCACGGCTGCTGGTCCCGCATGGTTTCGGCGGTCGCCTGGTTGGAGGCATCTTCGCTTTTCTCATGCGATTCGTACTGCTGCTTGTTGGCTTCACGGATTTCGTCGCTCATGCGGGCCCGGATTTGGGCACGGACGCCTTCTTGATTGATTCGGTCTATGGTTAACTTGGTGGACATCTCCACGAATTGCATCAGTTTGTTGTACCACGGCAATGAGAGCCTCTGCGAGTTCGCCACCGTCCTGAGAATCGGCGCAACCTTGTCGAGCGACCCTTTGGGCGCACGGGCCGAGTACACCTCGTCGATCAACCAATAGGAAACCTGAGGATTGCGCGGACCAGCAAGCCTTTGCAGATAGCGCACATAAAAATCCTCCTGAACACTTTGGCCGTTCAGGTCATATTCGAATCGCACGCGTCCCGCCGACCCATGCACGGGGGCTCCGGGAAGTGAAGCCAATATGGTGCTCGGCGCCTCGGCCAGCTTGGGTAGCTCCTGCTGGTCGACAACTTTGGCGCCGGCCAAGTCCGGACGGAAACGTGGAATGACAAATTGCGCCAAAGCATCAAATTGGCTGCGCGGCGGAGGCTGAAGCTCATTACCCAGATAGGTTTTTGTAGACACACGCACGCCCCAGGTGAAGGTTTGCTTCGGATATATGATCACCTGTTGGCTGGAATTCGGATCGGAAATTCGCAGGTGCGGCTGCACCCTGGAATACGTCTCCGGCCGCCATTCCATGCCGCCTTCGATCTTCCAACCCGCGGGGACCAGCAGGGTCATCGCTTCACCGCCGATCCAACCCGGATCATCCTGCACGCCGTATTTTACAAATCGCACCACATCCCGTGCAACTGGATTCGTGGAAGACGCCGGTGCGACAGCGGGAATCGAAGAGCCACCACCAACCAGCGGATTGGCCGGACCGGCATCGACCCGCTTGAGCGTGTAGGTTGAATTGCCGCTGCTGAGCGTCACGATGTCGCCGCTGCGGGTTGCGGTAAATTTGAACGGTGTTCCGTTGGCATCAAATGAGCCCGTCAGTTGCCCATCGACGAGTTTGGCTGTCGCGTTGAACTTATTGTTGCCCAGTGCGATGGTGCCGGCGTATCCATCGGTGGCGTCATGCAATTCGAGCGTAAGCTTCTCGTTAGCGAATTTACCGGCGAAAGATAACCCCGCGGACCCGGCCGTCTTGTTTTGCGAATCATCCGAGCGGCATGGAGTCGCCAAAGCGAACAGGGCGATCGCTATCGCCAAGCAATACCGTACGCCACGATGACAAGAAATGCGTCTCATGTTTCACCTTCAATCTCGATCGGCCGCGGAACGCCCGATCACGACAGTCGGCCATAATTCACTCTTGAAATATCCTTCGCCCAGCAATGGCGTGGTGGGAACCTGGCCGAGAATGCGATCCCCCTTATTCAGGTAAAAATCTTTGGCCAGAATATGCATGGGCGAGGTTCCATCGGTGGTGGGCATCGTCACTGGACCGCGTGGGCCACAGCGGCGGGCATATACCGCCACCTTGTGATCGGGCAAAAGGTTAAAAAAAAGAACATCTGGTTTGCCGTTGGCAAAACATTGCAGCCGCGCATCGATGCCTGGCCATTGGTCGCCAGAAGCCAGAATCAGGTGCAGGCCGTCAACCCATCGCAAGCGTGAATATGCAAGATTCGGGGACGTTTCAAATGCCCAGACATCATTTTGCGTGATGTGCGGTCCAACCACTTCGATCGATCCTTGAATCATGCGCGAGAGCCGCTGCCATGATCCCAAATACACCGCGGCGCCCAGGAATCCTCCGCCGAGAACGACGGCCCATAATATTCCCAGGCGACGCCGGCCAATCAGCACCAGCAGCAAGATGGCTGCTTCGATGGCAACACCGTAAATCACCAATTGCCATCGCTCCGATTTCACCAGGCCGCCGGGGAAATAGGAAACGGCGGTGTACGCCTCGGGGCTATATGTGGCACTTTGCGGACCGGCGGGGGCATATCGCAACATCCACCACCCCGACATGGCCGGCCGCCAGGGCCACTCTGCATCCGGCGGCCGCGGCGATTGCACCAACAAAGTAACACCGGCCGCCACCAGCGACGACATTTTCGATGCTTCAATGCGCCCAAAAGTCGGGCCATCGAGAACCATCACATCGAGCGTTTCCCAACACTCGGCGATCCCCGCCACCGGCTGCGAAGAATCGAGCGGCTCGGCGAACCATTGTGATTGGCCATCCAATTGCCGAGCCATATTCAACGCATCGGCGGCGCCAATTTCAGCGCCAGCAAAACCCACTAACCGCTGATTGTCCGCCAGCGGATGCAGCGGCAAATCGATTTCCGTGCCGTGATAGATCATCCATTTCACCGATACTCCTGGAACCTGCGCGCTCATCGGCATCAGCGGAACCACGGTGTCGAGTTTGCCGCCTTCGCTGGCAAGGAAAGTCCAAACGCTCTGGTTTGCTGTGATGGTGAGACCATCGTTCCGGTCATCAGGCGCGGCGGCCGTCACGTGAACCGGCATATATCGGCCGGGACGAAAATATCCTTCCAGGGGCAGCGTGACTGCAAACGGCGCGGCGGCAAGGGTCGACGTAACCGAGCAGCCAAGCACCACCAGCACGAGCAACAGATTCCAGACACCGCGACCAATCATTTTAGATTCCCAATTCCACCGCCAGCCGCAGCACCTCGGCAACACTCCACGCCTGCGCGCAACAACCAACCGCCCGATGCGGCTCGTCGCCTTCGCAAATCTCCGGAAGCTGCCCGACGCATCCGCGCTCCAACTTATCAATCAGCGGCTGCAACCACGCCGCCGCCTGCCGCACAGCCTCAGCCGACCGATCGTTCACACGCAGATACGCTTCCAAAAATGGCCCCATCAACCATGGCCACACCGTTCCGTTGTGATACGCCTGATCGCGCTGGAACTGATCGCCGCTATAAACACCATGATAATTCGCCTCCCCGCGCGCCAAAGTCCGCAAACCCACCGGCGTGAGCAATTCCCGCCGCACCACTTCCACCACCGCCCGCCGCTGATCCAGCGTCAACGGACTATTGGGCAAACTCACCGCGAAAATCTGGTTTGGCCGCAGCTGCGCATCCTTGAAGCCCGGTTTATCCACATCACCAAAAACGTCATAGCAACCACGAAATGGACTGATCCAAAAACTCTTCTGAAAACTCGCCGCCACCTGCTTGGCCAATTGATCCTCACCCATCAGCCGCAATGCGTTGTACCACAGGGCATTGATCTCGACTGCTTTGCCAGCGCGGGGAGTGAAAGCAATGTCGCCACATTTGGCATCCATCCAGGTCAACTGCGTTTTGGCATCGCCGGCGTAAATCAAACCGTCCGCCGGGTCCATGTGAATGTGGTAGCGCGTGCCCTTTCGATATCCCTCGATGATCGCCCGGCAAGCGGGTTTGAGTTTCGACTCGAATGTCTTGGTGTCATCGGAAAGCCGCAGATATTCAAAAACGGCGTGAATAAACCACAGGCTCGCATCCACCGTGTTGTAACGCGGCTCATTGGTGTAATCGTCAAACAGATTTGGAATCATCCCCTGGCTGACATATTGAGCGAAAACACTCAGCACGTGCCCCGCATGTTCAAATCGCCGAGTCACCAGAAATAACCCCGGCAGCGAAATCATCGTGTCGCGGCCCCAATCCGCAAACCAGTGATACCCCGCCATCACCGTATGCCCCGGCGTGCCATCGGGTTGTTTGCGTCGCACCACAAAATCATGCGCCGCCCGGGCCAACTTCTGCACCGTCGCCGATGCCGTCGTCATCCTCGGTTCCGCATGCAGCACCGGCGATATCGCTTCCACTTGCTTACTCGTATCTCGTCCATGCCACCCGATCCCGGTTTTCGGCCGCTTCTGCCGCTCGACGTCCCAATCACCAACCTCCATCGGTTCCATGCCAACCCACAGCGTCACCTGTCCGCCGCCAACCATTTCGAGACTGAACCCGCCGGGAGAAAACAAATCCTCCACATCCGGCATGCCCCGTTCAGATTCGATGGCATAAGTGTGCTTATACCACCACTGCCGATTCTCCAAAAAGTATCCGCTATCAGCCCGAAGATGCACCGCATGATTTCCTTCCGACACGGCCACCGCTTGCGACTGCGATGCCACCTGGAAATTGGCCCCGTGCGCCGACCGCAATGAATGAAAATCCCGCAGCGCCACAAACGGCAGCAACCGTAACTTCACCTTCCGACCCTCGCCGGCCGTCACGGTGTATCGAATCGCCAGCGCGTTCTGATGCCACGGCATCAGAATTTCCTTACGCACCACCACTTCTTCCACGTCATAGGTCCACCGGGCAATGTCATCGACTTCAAAACGTTCCAGATACCGATCGCCGCGCGGATGAAAATCGTCGCCGAACTGATTGATCGAAAATTCGAGAAGCTGATCGTCCCTGCCATCCAGCACCAGAATCTCCCCGATGCGGGACAGGGCCATGATCCTCCCCACCGGAGGCAGCGTGGCCGCGCAGAGCAGCCCGTGATACCGCCGGGTATTGCATCCCAGCACGGTCGAGGACGAAAACCCGCCCAATCCATTGGTCAGCAGCCATTCATAATGCAGAAAAGGCTCGAGTTCCCGATAAGTTTCCACGTTATAAAGCAGCGAATCAGCCGGCGGCGCAAGCGTCGTATGCGGTACCATAGGCCGGCAAGTGTAATGCCACTCGCCAAAACCATGTAGCGCCCAACCTCGCAAATCTAAAGAGCCGCGCACGCAGTAAGCGGTCCCCTCCCCCAGCAGCAAGCCCGCCACCAAACCGGAACCCCTCCCGCTTACTGCGTGCGCGGCTCTTTACCTCGGGTCCGCGCCGCTTTTCCCCGGTTTGCTTCCGCACCCCCTTTCCCTTAGAATTCTCCGCCCCGCTCGCCGCGGGCGGGAATGTGGACTTTTTTTGGTCATTTGAGGTGTGGCATGTCGCTGGATAGAAGTTTAAAGAGCGCCAGTTCGCTGGTGCGTCATCGGAATGTGCTGTCTCGTGCGGAGCGGATTGACAAGCTCGTTGAGATGGAAAAATGGGACGACAAGAAGAGCGTTTACGGCTTACCGAAGGTCGCGCACCGTAAAGCGGCGGAAGCCAAAGCTGAAGCCAAGGAAGCCGTGGAAGGCGCTGCCGAAGGCGCCGCCGCCCCGGCCGCCGTTGGATCCAAGGCCCCCGTGCCGGCCGCTGGCGCCAAAGCCGCCCCACCCGCCGCCGGAGCCAAAGGCGCTGCCCCGGCCGCCGCGGGCAAAGCCGCTGCCGCACCCGCTGCCAAAAAGAAGTAACCACTTTGCGCCGTTTCGATTGATATGCGACTCGCCGCCAGTCACATTTCCCAGCGCGCGATGGATGTCGATGCCTCGGGCATCCGCAAAGTCTTCGACCTCGCCGCCACGATGAAGGACCCGATCAATCTGTCGATCGGCCTGCCTGATTTCGACGTCCCCCCGGCAGCCAAAGCAGCGGCGATCGAGTCCATCAACAAGGGATTCAACCGCTACACCCCCACCCAGGGAATCGAACCACTCCGCACCCGATTGCGGAGTGAATTGTCCGCCGAGATGGGCCGCGATGTCGGCGAAGTGCTCATCACCAGCGGCGTCAGCGGCGGATTATTCCTTACCATCCTGGCCACCATCGATCCCGGCGATGAAGCGATTTTTCTCGATCCCTATTTCGTCATGTACAAGCACCTGCTCACGATGGCCGGCGGCCGGGCCGTGGCGGTGGATAGCTATCCCGATTTCAGTTTCCCCGCCGAGCGCGTCCGCCAAGCCGTGACGCCGCAAACCAAGCTGCTGATTTTGAATTCACCGGCCAACCCCACCGGCGTCGTGCTCAGCGAAGCCGACGTGCAGGCCGCGGTGCGGATCGCCAAGGAGCATGATCTGCTGATCGTATCCGATGAGATTTACGAGCCGTTTTTGTACGACCTGAAGGAATCGGCGCATTTGCCATCCCCTGCCCGCACCTATGAAAACACCATCATCTTGCGCGGCTTCAGCAAGAGCCATGCAATGACCGGCTGGCGCATGGGCTACGCCGCCGGCCCGCAGGAAATCATCGCCCAGATGACCAAGCTGCAGCAATATACTTATGTGTGTGCCCCCGCCCCGTTTCAACAGGCGGCATTGCAGGCGATGGACATACCGATGCACGAATTTGTCACCGCTTATCAAAAGAAGCGTGACATCGCCGTTGATCGGCTCAGCAAGAAATTCCAGATCACCCGCCCCACCGGCGCGTTCTACATTTTCCCCCAAGCCCCGCGCGGCTTAACCGCCAGTGAATTTGTCACCCGTGCCATCCAGAACAACGTCCTGATCATCCCCGGCAACGTCTTCAGCGAACAGGACACCCATTTCCGCATCAGTTACGCCACCTCCGATGAAAAGCTGATCAAAGGCTGCGACATCCTCTGCTCCCTGGCGTAACCCAACGCCCCCACGTCCGAAATCGCGCCCCCGCCTTTCCCCGGTATAGCGATCTCTTCGTGTAGCCGCGAGCTTGCTCGCGTTTTCATTTCCAAACCCACAAACAAGTTCGCGGCTACACCTTAATTGAAGCGCAAATGCCCCCTTTCCCCGAGCAACCCCCTCATTATCAGACCCACCCCACCCCCCACAATTCCCATTTTTTCCTTGACAAATTCTTTTTTGGCACTCGGTCGGGCATGGGGCATATCTCACTTGTCTCGTCGACGTGGCGGGCAAATCAGACAGATCAAACGGAGGAGCAACGATCATGACCAAGCAATTCACCAAATGGGTTTTCGGACTGAGCTTCGCGGCCCTCGCAGCCCCGGCCAGCCACGCGACCTTGAGCGATTGGCATGTCACCCCAGGTGGCACGCAATTCAATTCCACCACCGGCGCACTGTGGGTTCCGTACGGCATCCCCGGCACCACCGTCAATCCCAACAATGCCAACAACCAGGCCAGCGGTTTCATCGACGGCATCGACTGGTCCATCTGGGATAACTATGGCCCGCACGGCAATTCCGCCACCAGCTCCGGCGGCAACGTCAACAACTTCGGCGGCCAGCAATTCGACGCCAAGGCCATGTTCGTCCGCAACGACTCGACGAATCTCTATGTCGGCATCGTCACCGGCTTCAACCCCGCCGGCGTAAGCGTGGATGGAACAAACTATAAACTCGGCGACCTGGCCATCGATGAAGATGTCGCCGGTCGCACCGCCAAGTTCGGCGCCATCAGCGTCGATGCCGCAGCCGGCAGCTCTGGCACCACCACCCTCGTCGGCGGCGGAACCTGGAATGTTCCCGACTCCTCGACCGGCTTCAACAATGTGCCGACCAACTACGAAAACGGCGGCACCCTCGTGGCCAGCGATGTGAAGTACACCTACACCGATCTGCACATCGACTACACGGACCCCGTGAGCGGCACCGATGTGGACACATACCTCCTGGAGTACACCATCCCCCTTGCGGACCTCGGCCTGACCAATGGCAGCGATGTCTCCCTCTCGTGGGGCCCAAGCTGCGGCAACGACATCATCACCGCCTGCCACCAAACCGCGGTTCCCGAACCGGCCAGCATCGGCCTCCTCGGTGGCCTGGGCATGCTCGGCCTCTCTCGCCGCCGCCGTAAGGCTTAAGACAGTCTCACGCTGTCGCATCAGACTCCTCCCCCTTCCCTGTGAGGACTCCCCCGGGCTATCACGGCCGGGAGAGTTTTTGTTGCGCGATTGTTCACAAACGGATGCGACCGTAACATCTCCCATCCAATGCCAACCGAACTGGCCAAAACCTACGACCCCGCAGCCGTCGAGAAGCTCGCGTACCAAACCTGGCTCGATGAAAAATCGTTCCACCCCGATCCGACGGATAAAGGCGAACCCTATTGCATCGTCATCCCGCCGCCGAATGTTACCGGTGCCCTGCATCTCGGCCACGCCATCAACAACACGCTGCAGGACATTCTCATCCGCCAGCACCGCATGGCCGGCTTTAACACCCTTTGGGTCCCCGGCATCGATCACGCCGGCATCGCTACCCAAGCCGTGGTCGAAAAACAGCTCAAGGAACAAGAAAACAAAACCCGCTACGACGTCGGCCGTGAGGGATTAGTTGAACGCATCTGGAAATGGAAGCAGCAATTCGGCGATCGCATCCTCACGCAACTCCAGCGCCTAGGCTGCTCCTGCGATTGGGACCGAAGTCGCTTCACGCTCGATGACCAATGCGCCAAAGCCGTGCGGGAAACTTTCTTTAAATTGTTCAAGGACGGCTTAATCTACCGCGGCAAGCGCTTAGTGAATTGGGACATCTTCCTGCAAACTAGCATCAGCGACGACGAGATTTACCACGAGACCGTCAAGACAAGTTTGTGGCACATAAAGTATCCGATCATCAACCCCACCCCCCCTCCGGCGTGCTCAGCTCCGCTGAGCACGAGACCACCCACCCCACCCACATAGTAATCGCCACCACCCGTCCCGAAACCCTCCTCGGCGACACCGCCGTAGCCGTCCACTCCGAAGACCCGCGCTGGAACTGGGCCATCGGCCTATCCGTCGAGCTCCCCCTGACCGGCCGCAAAATCCCCATCATCGCCGACGACATTTTAGTCGATCCCAAATTCGGCACCGGTGTCGTGAAAGTGACCCCCGCCCACGATCACAACGACTACGCCGTCTGGCAGCGCCACCAGGGCAAGCCCGACCAGATCGACCTTCTCAACATCCTCAACCCCGACGGCACCATGAACGCCGCCGCCGGCAAATACGCCGGCATGAAGCGCGAAGTGGCAAGAAAAAAAGTCGTCGAGGATTTAGGCCCGCTGCTGTTGAAAGAAGAACCATACGAAACCCAAGTCGGCCACAGCGACCGCAGCAAAACGCCGATCGAGCCATATTTAAGCGATCAATGGTTCATAAAAATGGCCCCCCTCGCCGAGCCGGCGTTGCAGGTGGTCCGCAACGGCCTCATCAAATTCTTCCCCGAACGCCACGCCCAGCAATATCTAAGTTGGCTCGGCGAAAAACGCGATTGGCCAATCTCCCGCCAACTTTGGTGGGGGCATCGGATACCGGTGTGGAAGAGAATCGCAGCCGTGGCCATGTGGGAGCAAGAGGAAGTTAGATTCGAACGCCGGTGCAGCGAGCTTGAGCGAGAAAGCCGCATTTTCGGTTTGAAAGTTCCGTCTTCCGAGGTCACATCGCGAAGTGCCGCCAGCGATGCGGCGGGTCGGTACTACTGCGTCCGCGACGAGGGTGACACAGAGGCTACGCAACTGCTGGAGCAGTATGGTTTCGTCCAAGACCCCGACGTTCTTGACACCTGGTTCTCCTCCGCCCTGTGGCCGCACAGCACACTCGGTTGGCCTGAGCAAACAGCGGAGCTTGCGAAATGGTATCCCACCAGCGTGCTGCTGACGGCCCGGGACATCATCACCCTCTGGGTCGCCCGCATGGTGATGATGGGGATGTACAACATGGGGAAGGCGGACGAAAATGCCGGCGACCGATCTTCTCCATTAGCCCCGGCTCCGCCGGGGGAAATCCCGACCAGAGGCCGGGGCTAACGGAGAAGGAAGCAGCCAAGCAACTCGGCATTCCTTTCTTCGACGTCGCCATCAACCCCACCATCCTCGATGAGCATGGCAAAAGAATGAGCAAGACCGCTGGGAACGGCGTCGACCCAGTGGACATCATCGACACCCATGGAGCCGATGCCCTGCGTTTCACGCTGACCACCATGGCCACCGAAACGCAAGATGCCCGGATGCCGGTCAAGATTCTCTGTCCTAATTGCAACTCGCTAATCGCAAATCCTGAGAGTCCCAATGTTCTGACGGTCATATGTCCAAAATGCAAAACGACCGTCACCAGACCACTGGGCATATCCAGAGGCACACCGGACGCGCCGCTTGGTCGAATGACTTCCGACAAATTCGACCTGGGACGCAACTTCTGCACCAAGTTGTGGAATGCGTTTCGGTTTGCAATTTCAAATTTGGAATCCCAAATTTCAAATTCTGAAATCTCAAATTTGGAATCTGAAATTCCCGCCGCCATCGACGCCTCAAAATGGTCCCTCGCCGATCGCTGGATCATCGGCCGATTCAACCAAACCGTTGCCGAAGCCGACGCGGCTCTGAAGCAATACCGCTTCGACGTCTACGCCCGCTGCTGTTACGACTTTTTCTGGCGGGATTTTTGCGACTGGTACGTCGAAGCCGTCAAGCCGGCACTCCGCGATCCGCCGCGTGGAGCCCAAAGCGCAAGCGTCCTTGCGGCCGTGCTGGACGGTGCCCTGCGGCTCATGCACCCGCTGATTCCATTCATCACCGAAATCCTCTGGTGGAAATTAAACAAAGTGCGGCCAATGCGTGAATTGCCCGGCTACATCGGCTCCGCCGGCAACAGCCCCCGACTCATCAAAGCTGCGTGGCCGACCGTCGGCCCGATCGACCAGACCGCCGAGCACGTTTTCCCGCGCATGCAGGAAATCGTCGCAGCGATTCGCAATGTCCGCAACGATTACAAGGTTGATCCGAAAAAGCCGGTGACCGTTCACATCGCCTCGCCAGGCGACGAGGCGGTGGCGGTCACACGTGAGAATCGGGAGTTGATCGAGCATCTGGCGCTTTGCATCGTCGAAACGATCGACGCCAAAATCACACCGCCGCCCGGCGCTGTGCGCGCGATGGCCAACCAAAGCTGCGAAATCTTCATCGAAGATTTAGTCGATGCCGAAGCTGAGCAACAGCGGGCGACCAAACGAATTGCCGAACTGGAAAAGCAGATCGCTTCGCTGGAGGGCCGGCTGAATAATCCCGGCTACCTTGCCAAAGCCCCGCCGCATCTGGTGGAGCAGACCAAGCAGGAACTCGAAGCGGCGAAAGCTGAACTCGCGAAGCTAAAGAAATAACATTCCAATCCATGATCGCTCCAGCAACCCGACCCGCTATAGGGCGCGCCCAAAAAGTTTGTTTACTCCAAAACAGAAACGTTACGTTTTTTGTAACATTTTGTAACATGCACTATCCCGCCCGCCTCGTCGCCGGCTCCTTCGGCATTTCCAAAATCTGATCCGCTTTCCGCAATGTCTCCTGCAAACGCGGCACATCGATTTGCTGCATCGGTTTGCTTTCGTCAATCGCCTGGCATGCCATGATGCCTGCGGATTGGCCGAGCACCATGAACACCGGCTCCATGCGAATCGAACCGTAAGCGATGTGGCTCGCTGACAAACAGACCGGCACGATCAAATTGTCCGCTTCGGAAATCTTCGGCACGATCGCCCGCATCGAAATCGGATAAGGTCCGCTCGGAGCGACCTGCACATCGCCTTCGTTGATCGCTGCTCCGTCCTGCACGTAGCGGGTGCAGTTGTGCGAATCCATATTGTACGCCGCCATGCCGATCGAATCGGTCGCCGTCTCATTGTGCAGGCAGACGGCTTGCGTCACCACGTAATCACCGACCATGCGCCGGGCTTCACGGATGTACATCTGGTTAGGCCAGCCGCTGGTGTCGGTGAATTCATCCTTGCACGGACTCCACTTCGCCAGCATCTCCCGCATCTTCGGCGGCGAGCGCGGATCGGTGGCCAGAAAATAAAACAATCCCTGCACGTAATCCCTCGTGGCGTGCCAGATGCGGCGGCGATCGGCGTAGCTGCTGTTCGGATATTCCCAGCTCATGCCGATGAAGTCGGTCGAGATCGCACCGTTGTTGTTGATGTCAGTCTTGCTCCCGGGCAGGAAATGCCAATCGAGAAAACTTTGCTGATTCAAAGTTTTCCCCGCGGCTTGCAACGCCCGGATGTACCGAGCCAGCAACTCAAACTGCTTCGGGTCATATCCCGGCGGCGGCGCGAACGGCAGGCGATCGGAATCGACCGAGGTCAAACAAATGCGAAAGTTGTAAGCCTGCACTCGCCTATCGGCGTCGCCGGGTTGGTCATCGCGCATTTCCTTAATCAGCGGCAGCAATCCGCTGGCGGGATCACCGGGAATTAAGAACGGATCGACTTTCACGATGAACTGATGTTTCGGCGTCGTGGCCCGAATGCCGTTGAGCGATTCGCCATATTGGCTGATCGATTCACGGCCGACGGTGTAACTGACCTTGGCGACGGCCAGCAGATCACCTTCGTAACTGGCGTCGATAAATTCTTTTGCTTCGACGGTCAGCAAATGCCCATCGCCATGGTCGGCCGGAGCGTTGTAGTCATCTGTTGGGCCATGTTCGAGAACGATTTGCCGCAAGTGATTGCCCTGGCGATCAGCGGAAACGATCCGATATTCACGACGGACATAGATGTGATTCTCCGCCACGAATTGCTCGAAGACTTTTTCGGCGACGGAGGGGGCGAACTCCCACACTTCGGGTTTGCCGTATTCCTTGCCGATGCGGCGATAAAATTCTCTCGACAGGCCGCCGATGACGAGTTTGTTGCCGATGTCGGTTGCGCCGAGACCGCCGGAGGACATACCGCCGAGATGCCGGCCGGGTTCGATGAGGATGACGGATTTGCCGGCTTGGTGCGCTGCGACGGCGGCGATAACACCGCTGGACGTGCCGCCGTAGATGCAGACATCCCACTTTGCGACTTCCTGACCGCGCAGAATGCCGCCGTTAAGCAATAGTGCGAATACGGCGAGATGCAGGCAGTGTCTGATCACGGTGTTGGGGGTGTGATGGTGTAGATACCCTGGGCCTTGGCGGCGATGGTTTGGGCGGCCCGGCGCGTCCGGCGGCGATCCTGCAGAATATGAACCACCTGATCGACAATCACGGCGATCAAAATCGTGCCGCCGAGGATGGTGTTGGTCCAATTGTCGCTCGGCTTCCAATTGTGGATGCGGAAAATCTGGATACCGTTTTCGATCACCATCATAACGCAGGTTCCAATGATGATGCCGATGATGGTTCCCTGTCCGCCGCGCAGGGAGCAGCCGCCGAGGACGGCTGCGGTGATGGCGTACAGTTCGTACGACACGCCGACCGACTGCGACATCTGCCCGATATACGGGGCGTAACAAATGGCCGCGACGCCCGCCAGCCCAGCGGAGATCACATAGGTGGCGGTTTCCACGCGCTTCACCCGGATGCCGGAATACGCCGCGGCGTCACGGTTGCCTCCGATGGCGTACAGATAGCGACCGAACACCGTGAAGTGCAGCAAATATGCCGACACGAGGGCGACAGCTATAAAAATCATCGTGGGATATTGAATCAGCGCGGCGCCGTGGTGTTCCCAGATACCGCTATCGGCGAGTTTGGAAAATGGAATGCCGGCTAGGTCGATGTCGCCGCCGTTGACGATGGTTTGCGATACGCCGCGCAACGCCAGCATCGTGCCCAGCGTCACGATGAACGGTTGCAACTGTAGGCGGGTAATCAGCAGCCCCTGCACCAGACCGATGAGCATCGCAATCAGCATGGCCATCCCGATGCCGGCATAGATGTTCCAGTTATGCCCACCATCCTCCACCGGCACACAAAAATAGGCGATCAGCACGCCGACCAATCCGACCATGGAACCGACCGACAGATCGATACCGCCGGAGATAATCACGAAGCTGCTGCCGATGGCGAGAATAGCCAGCTTCGAAACTTCGCGGATGTTGTTAACGATATTGGATTGGCCACCGAAAGCGTGATTGTGCGAGCAGAAATAGAGCGCCGTGCACATCGCCACCAGCGCCACGAACATGCCGAATTCTCGTCTCATCGCTTTTTTCAGTTCCTTTTTCAGGCGGTCATTTTGCCGGCCATAAGGCTGGCGACGCGCTCCTCTGAAAGTTGCTTGCGCGGCACGATTCCTGCAATAGCCCGCTCGTGCATGACCACCACTCGGTCGCTCATACCCAAAATCTCCTCCATGTCGGAGCTGACCATGAGAATGGTGATGCCCGAGGCGGCGAGCTTGGCGATTTGGTTATAGATTTCCGCTTTGGCGCCGACATCGATGCCGCGGGTCGGCTCATCGAGAATCAGAATCTTCGGCCGCATCGCCAGCCATTTGCCGAGCACAACTTTCTGCTGATTACCGCCGGAGAGATTGACCACTTTTTGAAAAATGCTCGGGGTGCGGATGGCCATGCGTTTGACTTCAATGTCGGCGACCTGCCGTTCGCGCTTGCGGTTCAGGAAGCCGAGGGGGGCATAATGATTTACATCCGGGAGCGACATATTTTGGGCGATGGTCATGGGCAGCACGACGCCGTGGCGTTTGCGATCTTCGGGAGCCAGATAAATGCCGCGGGCAATGGCGTCGCTGGGTCGGTGAGGCAGATACTTCTGACCGTCGAGCAGCATCCGGCCGGAGAGCGGCGGCGTCACTCCGAAAATGCACTCCATCAATTCCGTGCGTCCCGCTCCGACCAAACCGGCGAATCCGAGCACTTCGCCACGCTTGGCTGAGAAAGTTACACCAAACGGAGCGCCGGGAACGCGCAGGTCATCGACCACCAGCGATTCATCCGACGACAACTCATCAAGCCGATCGGGAAAACGATGCATGTATTGCCGGCCCACCATCATTGAAACGACGCCGTCGTGGGTCGCATTTTTGGCGGAAACATCACCGACGTTTTTCCCGTCACGCAGCACGGTGATGCGGTCGGCCAGATGCAGCACTTCTTCCAGGCGGTGGGAGATATAAATGATGCCGATGCCTTCTTTTTTGAGTTGATGGATGATGGAAAAAAGCTGCTCCGATTCGCCGAGGGTCAGGGAGCTTGTTGGCTCATCCATGATGATCATTCTGGCACGCAGCGACAACGCCTTGGCGATTTCGACCATTTGCATCTGCCCGGCGGTTAAGGTGGAAACGGCTGCGGTCGAAGGAAGATTCAATCCGACACGCTGCAGCAATTGCCGGGCGACCTGATTCATCTCGCGTTGCCTGAGTTTGAACAATGGTCCCCAGCCGTGCCGTTCGCCGCCGAGGAAAATGTTGTCGGCGATCGACAAATTCGGCGCGAGCATCAGCTCCTGATGGATCAAAGCGATGCCCAGTTTTTTTGCATCCGCCACGCTGCGGAGATGAATCGGCTGTCCATCGATTTTAATTTGCCCCTCGTCGGGAGCGGTTGCCCCACCGAGCACTTTCATCAGGGTGCTTTTGCCGGCTCCATTTTCCCCCATCAGCGCCAGCACTTCGCCGGCATGCAGTTTCAACGACACGCCGCTCAACGCCACTACGCCGGGGAATCGTTTGACGATTCCTTCCATTTCGAGCAGCGGCACATTCGACGCGGACGGATTGGACATGATTCAGTTGCTAGTTGCTGGTTACTAGTTGCCAGCAAATGCGAATGGGTTTTACTGCTAGCGACTAGAAACTAGCAACTTCCGCCGCTCAATTTAGCTCTTGAGCTTCATCAGCTCCGCCTTGAAATCGGCGACATTGTCTTTGTTGATGACCGTCACGCCGGTGTCGATCTTGCCACCCTCCGGCAACGCGGAATCTCCCTTGGTCAGCAATTCGTGCATCAATTTCGAGGAAAGATAGCCGAATTTATAGGGTTTCTGCACGACGGTGACGGAGATGGTTCCATCGGCGATGCCGGCGAGCGTGCCGTCTTCCTCATCGAACACCGCGGCGAGCACCTGCCCCTTTTTGCCGCTGGCGTTCAGCGCCTTGGCGATGGCGGGACCGTTGTATGACCAGAGGCCGCAGACCAGCTTCACGTCGCTGTCGGCGTTGAGCACATTCTCGACGTTGGTGCGGGCTTTGTTGCGATCGGTTTCGTCTTCTTTCTTGGCCACGATCTTAATGTTGTGATCCTTAATGGCATCCTGAACGCCCGACAAACGCTGGGCCGCATTGTCGGCCGATAGCGTTCCGACGAACACAGCCATATCCCCGCCCTGCGGCAGCAGCTTGACGATTTCCTGCCCGAGCGTCTGACCGGCTACGAAATTGTCTGTGCCGATGTACGCCAGCCGTTTGCTCTTGGCCGCATCGGAATCGAAACAGATCACCTTGGCTTTTTCGGCGGCTCGATTCACGATGCTCACCTGAGCGCGCGGGGCAATCACGCTGATGGCGATCGCACCGTAACCCTGGCTCATCAGATCATCGAGAATGCGGTTTTGCTCTTCGACGGTGCCGTTGGTGGGCAGAAAAATATCCACCTTCACGCCGGCTTCCTGTTCGTATTTGTGTACGCCGGCTGAGGCGATTTTCCAGAACTCGCTGGCGTTGTTGGTGACGAACGCCATTTTCAAATCGTCCGCCCGAGCCGTAATCGGCAGCAGCGCAGCGGAAAGGGCCGCGGCAGTTCCAGCAGCAAAAGTCCGACGGCTGATATTGCGGGAAAATAATCGTGCCTGCACTCGATCCTCCTCGATTGTTAATGCCTCGTTAACGCCATGTGAAGCCACAATAAATGTCGTCCCACGATTGTTTTGGCGACGACGTGCTTCAGCGAAAACCAGTGTACGAAAACGGCCGGTTATCACCAACAGTGTACCAAAATGCCCGTAATACGCCGCCAAATTACCGATCCGCATGCCAACTTGCGTCCGCCATCGGCCGACTTACAATCCGCCACCCTCGACAGTCCTCCGATTGAGGGGCAAACTTTTGCTCAAAGGCTGCGGAGTCGACTGGCGAGACTGGCTTCTATGTTTAACTTGCTGCCTCAGGATCCGCTTTTTTTTGACTTGTTCGAGGGAATGGGTCGTTTGGCCATTGCGTCGGCGCAGCACCTGAAGGAATTGACCCAGCATTTTCCCAATATTAACGATGACGTATCCCGCATTCGCCAGGCGGAGCACGATGCTGACCAACTGGCACACAAGGCTCTAGAACGGCTCGATCGAACGTTCATTACGCCGTTTGATCGGGAGGACATCCATCAACTGGTCATCGAGCTCGATGACATCATTGACAACATCGACGCCCTGGCTAAGCGGTTTACGCTCTATCACGTGACCCGCATGGAGCCGCTGTTTGTCAAACAGTGCGACGTGCTCGTCGAAGCCACTACGGTGCTCAGTGATGCGGTCGGGCAGTTGCGGACCACGCACAAACTGGCCGATCTGAATCCCCGGCTGATCGAGGTGCATCGCCTGGAAAGCATCGGCGACGACAATCATCATGCGGCGATCTCCGATTTGTACGGCGGTTCGCACGATCCGCTGCATGTCATGAAGTGGAAGGAAATTTACGATTATGTCGAGAATGCGCTGGATGGCTGCGAGGATGCCACGCACGTCATCGAGCGCATTGTGCTGAAGAACGGGTAAACATTCCATCAATCGCCGCCGCCCATGCTCAACTTGATCATCTTCATCATCGCGGTGGCTCTGGTTTTCGACTTCCTGAACGGCTTTCACGACGCCGCCAATTCCATCGCCACCGTGGTGTCAACACGGGTGCTCAGTCCTTCCCAGGCTGTGCTGTGGGCGGCATCCTTCAACTTTTTGGCGGCCTTTCTGTTCGGCACCACCGTCGCCAGCACGATCGCCAACGACTTGGTTGATCCCCGCGCCATCGACATTTATGTCGTATTCGGCGGCCTGCTCGGAGCTATTGTATGGAATATCATCACCTGGCTGCTGGCGCTGCCGACCAGTTCGTCCCATGCTCTATTCGGTGGCATCGCCGGCGCCGCGATCGCTCATAAGGGGCTCAGCGCGATTATCTGGGACGGCTGGACCAGCGGATGGGGGGCATTGCTGCTATTCATCGTCCTCAGCCCGCTCATCGGGTTTATCCTGGGTTCATTTAACATGATCATGGTGAGTTGGATTTTTCGCCGCTCGACGCCGCATAAAGTGGATACGCTGTTTCGACGATTGCAGCTTGTCTCGGCGGCCGCCATTTCCCTGGCGCATGGCGGGAACGATGCACAGAAAACCATGGGGATCATTGTCATGCTCCTGTTCGCCGCCGGCAGAGGAGTCTGGACGAAGCCAAATCCGCACAGTTTTTTGAACCACTTCAATCTGCTTGGACACCATCACACCGTGACATGGTGGATTATTTTGCTCTGCGACGGGGCGATCAGCCTGGGCACGATGTTTGGCGGCTGGCGAATTGTCAAAACCATGGGCTCGAGCATCACACGGCTGACGCCCGTCGGTGGATTTTGCGCCGAAGCCGCCGCCGCCAGCACCATCATCATGGCCACCAGCGGCGGCATTCCGATTTCCACCACGCATGCCATCACCGGCTCAATCCTCGGCGTCGGCACCGCCAAGGGTGTCCGCTCGGTCCGATGGATTTGGGGGCAGCGCATCGTCACCGCATGGATGCTCACCATGCCCTGCGCAGCGTTCATCGGAGCCGTGTCTTATCTGCTGATTCATCTCGCTCTGCGTCCCTGAGAAAACCGATCGCACTCATGCTATAGTGCGACTGGGAGCTGGGTGATAGGGGCCAGGTGCTGGATGGAATCTGGATTTTCTAACACCCAGCACCTGGCCCCAAGCCCCCCAGGAATCACGAATTGATCGATGTATCTCATTTATTGGATGACCTGACCAGCGAACAGCGGGAAGCTGTCACGCATATTGACGGCCCGCTGCTGATCATCGCCGGCGCCGGCAGCGGTAAAACGCGCGTCCTTACCCGGCGCGTGGCGTATCTCGTCAGCCAAGGTGTCGATCCCGCTTCCATTTTGGCGATCACTTTCACAAACAAAGCCGCGGGGGAAATGAAACAGCGGATCAGCACAGTGCTGGGACGCCAGGTACGTGATTTCGGCCAGCTTATTCAACATTCGTCGATGATCTGCACATTTCATTCCCTGTGTCTGCGAATTCTGCGGCACTTCGGCCAATCCATCGGCTTGCCGACCAATTTCACGATTTACGATTCCGGCGATCAGAACAAATTGATTAAGGAAGCCCTTAAAACACTGGAATTATCCAGCACGCATTTTTCTCCCGGTACGATGCACTCCGCCATCAGTAACGCCAAAAATAAGCTGCTGAATGCCGAGGCGTTCGCCCAGCACGCCGGGGATTTTTTTTCCAAGAATGTGTCACGGGTTTACACAAAATATTCGCAGCTTCTCAAATCGCACAACGCCCTGGATTTCGATGATCTGCTGCTGCTGACCGCCGAGGCTTTTCGGGATCATCCGCATGTCCTGGCTGAATTACAAAATCGTTTTGCGTATGTGCTGATCGACGAATATCAGGATACGAATCACGCCCAATACATGATTGCCCACGCCCTGGCGCAGCGAAGCCGGAACATCTGCGTAGTTGGCGATCCGGATCAATCCATTTATGCCTGGCGCGGAGCCGATCTTCGCAACATTTTGGACTTTGAAGAGGATTATCCAGATGCCAAGGTTGTGCGGCTCGAACAGAATTACCGCTCCACGCAAAACATTCTCCACGTGGCGTCGGAACTGATCTCCCGCAATCGGCTGCGTAAAGACAAGCGGCTCTGGACGGAAAACGCCGTCGGGGAAAAGACGGTGCTGCTGGTTTGCCAGGATGATCGTGACGAAGCCCGCGCCATCACCGAAGAATTCCGCAAGCTCCACGATAACCACGGCTACGACTGGAACAAAATGGCCATCTTCTATCGCATGAATTCCCTGTCGCGAGTGATGGAAGATGCCCTGCGGAACGCCAACATTCCCTACGTCATGGCCCGCGGCGTGGAGTTTTATAATCGCAAGGAAATCAAGGACACGCTGGCGTATCTTAGGGTGATCGTCAACCCGCAAGACGACATCAGCCTTGAGCGAATCGTCAACGTCCCGCCGCGCGGCATCGGGGCAAGTTCGGTGAAGCAGATGCAAGCTTGGGGCATCGCACATGGCGTCGGATTATTCGCGGCCATGGAACAGGCGTCGCAGGTTCCGAGTCTGTCGACCCGTGCTATCAAATCGGTCGGCCAATTTGTGAGCTTGATTCATTCCTGGCGGGCCATGATCACCAAATCCGCTGCCCCCGATTCACTGCTCGGCGTTAAAGGCCCGGTGCAGTCGATCATGGAAGATGTCATCCGCCGCAGCGGCATGGAAGCGATGCTTCGCAAGGACAAGATCGGCGAAGAAACCGGCGAATCGGGCATGGACAATTTGAACGCCCTGATCACCAGCGCCGCCGAATATGACAGCGGCAATCCCGAAGCGTCGCTGGCGGAGTATCTGCACATGGTCAGCCTCGTGAGCGATACCGATCATCTGCAAGGCTCCGGCGGCGCAATCACCATGATGACGCTGCACGCCGCCAAGGGATTGGAATTCCCCGTCGTGGCGATCCTCGGTTTGGAAGAGGGCATCCTGCCGCATAGTCGCGCTCGTACCAATCCCGCGGAATTGGAAGAAGAGCGGCGGCTCTGCTTCGTCGGCATCACCCGCGCCCAGGAGCGGCTCATTCTTTCCCGGGCCGCTTTCCGAACCATCCGGGGATTGCGCGAGCGTAGCATCATGTCGCCGTTTTGCTTGGAGATGCCTGCCGAAGCGATTCAAACCATCGACCGCACCGATTTGCCGAGCAGCTCAAGTTATCAAACGACGCCGCTCGATGCCGATTCAACATCCGACCGCATGAGCCGCTTTCGGCCCGGCCAGTTGGTTCGCCACGCCACGTTCGGGTTGGGCCGCATTGCGGATATCAATCACACAGGTGCTCGGACAGTTGCCCTGGTGGATTTCAATTCCACGGGACGCAAGAAACTGGTACTGGAGGTTGCACCGTTGGAACCGGTGGCGCGGTAAGATACACGCACGGCATGCCAGAGACCGATTCCCAGCCCCGAGACAGCTTCTGGCGATGGAATGCATCGTCCCCTTGGTTGCCGTCACTGATCATTTTCATGTTCGCATTCATGGGTGCGGACTTCACGGCAATCTTTCTTCGCAGGCTCCGGGCGCTAAGTATCCCGTACCCGCCATTCATGGACTACATACACTTTATCACCGCGGTGTTTTGCCTTGCGCTTTGGCTTGCAACGTTCCGAAAATGGCCACGGGTCGCACCAGTTTTGGTGCTGATATTATGCGGGGCAATGGTGCTTGAAGTCCCGAAACACTACGTCGCCAGCCGCACGGTTGAGATCCCGGTGAACCGATTTTTAGAGTCGGAAGAACTGGAGTCACTCCAGCAGAGTGCCCATTTTCCACTTTTCGAGGAGGGGTCATCAGATGGCACGATCATGGTGGTCGCCCGATCCAATGAGCAGCGTGCGCGCCAAGAACTGGACCGCATCGGCATTTCCAGAGCCAAATAAAAATGGGAGCCGCCCCATCCAGAGGCGACTCCCGTCCGGGAAGAACACTTCGTTACCAAAGCAACAGGAATGCCAAGATCAAAATGTTCCTGGAAAGCGAAATCGACGATCCACGCGACTGACCGTGTGCCAAACGCCTTGGAAATGGCACATTCCGTGCCACCGTGGCACAGCAGCGAACCGTTGTCTACTCGTTTAGCCGCGCGCCGAAGGCAAGCGCGACGGATGCCAACAAATTCCCGCCACTCCAATTTGCACCCATTCTCCGATCGGATATTCTCCCCCCGACCGCGCCAGCCGATGACAAGCAAACGGGAACGGTAATAAACCTCCGTCTCCCCTCGCGCCGGGCCAGGCCACCGGAAAGTTGGTGGTATCATCATTGCTTGGGCGCGGGTATGATCGCGGAGTTGTCAACCATGTCGCCTTCCACTTCTGCGCGTCAAGCTCGTCTCACCGCGCCAATTCTGTTGGTGGAAGATGACCTTTCACTCCGCCGCAGCCTCAGCGAGTTTCTCAAGGACAGCGGTTATCAGACCTACGCCGTGGGAACGATGAGCGAAGCCAAAGAGGCCATCGCGGCGATTTCTCCGGCGGTTTGCCTGCTCGATTTAAATCTACCCGATGGCAGTGGTCTTGATCTGCTACGGCAAATCGTGGAACAGAATCTGCCGGTCCGTGTCGTGGTGATGACGGCGTTTCCGCTGCATCATCTGCGTCCGAATTATCCACCGCGCACGCTGGTCGATTGGCTCACCAAGCCGGTGCCGCCGGGACAATTGCTGGCGGCGGTGGAGCAGGCGCTGGCGACGCAGGATGCGGCGTGAAAGTTTTGCGATCGCCGATCTAAAACGCGCTTCCCGCTCGGCTGACTTCGATGAGCTCAGTCGAATCGAGCCTATGGCCGAAGCCTTCGGGGCGCCGCTAAAATAATTCCTCGATGCGCCTATCCAAGGACATGTTTCGCAGTTGGTTGGTGCCGGTGGCTTTGATCGTGACGGCCACCCTGCTCACCGTGCCGTGGAGCTATTGGGTCGTCAAATCTGTTTATGATCGTGACATCTTCGACAACGCGGTGAATCTGGCGCGGCGGATACAATTCAGCGTGAAGACAGCGCCGCAAAACGCCGGGGCGCAAGTTGTCGAATCACTCCGCACGGAGCTGGCCACGGATAACGCTGTGTCCGAGGCGGCGTTTTACAGCGTGGTCAATCCGATTCCCCAATTCATACGGTGGATCCGCCCATCCGATGCTTCACGGATCATCCGCCCGGATGGTTTGTCGACCGATGAACTCAGCCGCCGCGATGATCACATTTTGATCGAGCAGTACGGCGAGTTCTACACAGTCAGCGTTCCCTGGAAAGAGAACGGTCGAACCATCGGCATCACCTATCTGGAACTGTCCCGGCGGGAACTGAACGATGAATTTTGGCGAAAAGAAGGATCGCTGGTGAAGCGCGTCGTGGCCTTGACGGCAGCCGCCATTTTGGTGCTCAGTTGTGTCGGCATTTATGCTTACGGAGTACGGCTCAGAATCAATGTGGAGCGTCAGCGGGCTGAGTTGGCGCAGCAGGGAATGCGCGCCGAGCGGGGTCTGACCGCCGCAGTGCTGGCGCATGAGATTCGCAATCCATTGGCGGCGCTGCGTTTTCAGCTCCATTCGCTTCGCAAAAATGCCCTCGACCAAGAGCGTGTGCAGAGCACGGCGGATACGATCGACACCGAGCTGTCCCGCATTCAGCAGCTTGTCACGGATTATCTCGAACATGAAAAAGCCCGCAGCATGAGAGTGCAGGCGGTGGATTTGGAAGAATCCGCTCGCAGTCTGCAAACGTTGCTTCGTGAACTGTTCAAGCAGACGCGCACCGATTTCGCCGTGGAAGCACCCCCCGAGCCGGTGCTGGTGACGTGCGATCCACATGCCCTGCGGCAAATCCTCATGAACCTGGTGCTCAACGCCCAGCAGGCAATGGGAGAGGACGGCCGCATTACTTTGCGGATCGGTACGGAAAGCAGCTTCGGTACTCTCGACGTGATCGATACCGGGCCGGGAATTCCGCCGGAAATCCGCGAACAATTATTCAAACCGTTCCAAACGAGCAAGGCCGACGGGCACGGCATCGGCCTGGCGCTGGTCAAACGCTTTGTCGATAATTTCGGCGGCAACGTCAGCGTGGAAAGCGCGCCCGGAGCCGGCACGACCTTCCGCCTGCGCCTTCCCCTAGCTTCGGTGTCTCCGATACCGCAGGCACAAGCCACCTCGACCGCCGCTTCTCCGTCTATCCCCCCGCAATCCACTTGACGCCTATGCCGCAGGCGTTCCGATCCGTATACAATCTGCCAGGCAAACATGGCAGACTCCGCATTTCATATTTTGCTGGTGGAAGACGACGCCGCCGTGCGCGAGTCGGTAGCCAGGGCCTTGCGTGACGAGGGGTACGAGGTGCAAACCGCCGCCGACGGCCGGGAAGCGATCGCCACTTACACCGGCGGCACCGATCTGGTGATCGCCGATCTATCGATGCCGCACGTCGACGGCCGTTCGCTACTTCGCTGGGTCCTGCAGAACCATCCCGGCACCCAAGTCATTTTGATGACCGGCTTCGGCACGATTCCGCAGGCTGTCGAAGCGATCAAAGCCGGGGCGACGGCGTATCTCACCAAGCCGCTTGATCCCGGCGAATTGCTGGCTCATGTCAAAAAAGCTTTGGACGACAAACGGCTTCGCCAGGAACTCTCCCGACTGCGCGGCCAACTCCGCGAAGGGTGGCATTACCGCCACATCATCGGCCGCAGCGCTGCAATGCAAAAAGTGTTTTCCGTCATCGACCGAGCCGCCGCCGTAAAGACGACCGTGCTGATCACCGGCGAATCCGGCACCGGCAAGGAAATGGTCGCCCGCGCTTTGCATGAAGGCAGCCCGCGCCGTGCGGCTCCATTTTTGGCCATCAACTGCGGGGCGATTCCCGAAAATCTGATCGAATCGACGTTGTTCGGTCATGAGCGCGGCTCATTTACTGGCGCCGATCGCGCTGCCAAGGGATATTTCCGAGACGCCGACGGCGGCACGCTGCTGCTGGATGAAATCGGCGAGCTGCCGCTGGGGTTGCAGTCCAAGTTGCTGCGGGTGCTGGAAGAGGGAGCCGTCACGCCGGTCGGCACCACCTCGCCAAGCAAGGTGGATGTCCGCATCGTGGCGGCCACCAACCGTGATCTCGAACAACAAGCCGCCACCAGCGAATTCCGACAGGATTTGTTTTTTCGGCTGAACATTGTGCGCATCGATCTACCGCCTCTGCGCGATCGCAAAGATGATCTACCGCTGCTCACGCGCTTTTTCCTCGATGAAATTTGCCGCACCAATGCCTTTGAGCCGAGGGAAATTGATCCGTCGCTGCTGGATGCATTTGGCCGTTATGATTGGCCGGGGAATGTGCGGGAATTGCGGAATGCTTTGGAAAGTCTGGTGATTCTCAGCGGCAAGCGGCTCTTGGCGGCCGAGGATTTGCCGGAGAAATTCTTCCGGACATCGGAAACTTCGATCGGCGGAGACGGCGCATCGGCCGCTGCTGAAAATCCGGAATCGGAGTTGAATCTCACTCGGCTATCCAAGCAAACCATCATGAAGGCGCTGGAAGCCTGCCGCGGAAACCGTACCGAGGCCGCCAAGCAACTCGGCATCAGCCGCCGCACGCTGCATCGCCGGCTAAACGAATTCGGTTTGCGCGATTGACCATCGTTAAAGCTCTTCCAACGCCTTGGCCTGTTGCGATCCATCGCCAAGGTCTGAAAAATCCGGCGGTGTGGTCGGCTCCGGAAGCAGCGGCTTGTTCAACTCGCGTGTCAAGCGGTGAGCGCGCATCCCAAAATAACCGCACCCCACAATAGCGACGAGAGCAATCGCTATTTGCAGAGCTTCAGTTGAAATCCATGGCATTCGGTCGAACATCCGCTTTCCGACTGCATATGAAAAAGTTATGACTACCGCGAGGCACCCGAAGGCTCCGAGAAAAAAATAAGATCGCAGGCGGATATCAGCCCTGCGCTGCAGGACAATCCGCTGAATTCGCTGCACGTTCAGTTCGGCGGATAGTTCGTCGTGAGGGTATTGGAGCGGAAGTTCGGCACTGGTTGCTTCCGCTGGCAAAGCGAATTCTTCTCCGCAATGCGGACAGCGAATAAATGCCTCGGCCGGCCAATCGACATGCACCTCCGCATTGCAATGTGGGCATGCAAACGCAGGCGATTCATCGGCAACTTCCGCCATGCTTCGACGGTAACACAAGGGGATTTAATCGGCTAGGAGGGTTTGATCGTGACGCAGATTCGGAATCTGGCGCGTGTGTTCGTTCTGATTTTCTGCTGCAGCGCGGCCAACGCTGGAGTGCAGGTCACGGCCGACCAATGGCGGCAGGAAGCGATCTACCATTCCCCTGAACATCCCGGTTACACGGCATGGTGTACCCTATGGCGGGAGCCAACCGGATCACTGCGATTGGCGTTTGAGCAAGTCACCGGACCCGTCGCTGACCGACTGCATCGCACCATTGTCACGGTGCTGATGGGCAGCGATGACGAAGCGAAAACCTGGCACAAGCTGCGGGAAATTCCCTCGCGGACCAATGTTTTTGATGACCATGGCATTTACGCCGAGCCGGTTAGTTCCAGTTATTGCGGACATGCCATGGCGGTGCTCGATCACGGCGTGCTGATCACCGGCTTGTGGCAAGGGGGCGATCGAACGGCCGGTTATTTGCAGCGGTCAGCCGATGGCGGAAAAACCTGGAGCGATCCGATTTATCCACTCGATCCGGCACAGGACAGGATGTATCCGACGCAAATCCGCCGGCTGCATGATGGACGGCTCATGCTGGTGGCCGGCGTGGTTTCACGGGCCAATGAGAAGATGCAGCAATACCTGGTCAAGGAATTTTTTGAGTCCCGTGATGAAGGGCGCACGTGGAAGAAGGTGTGGACCATGCCGCCGGAGGTCGGGGCGTGCGAGGAAAGTGATCTGGCTGAACTGCCCGATGGCGATTTGCTGGTCGTTCACCGGGCGGAGCATTATCAGGATAACAAATACATCTCCGCCACTCGGGTGCAAAATGTGTTTCATCGCACCGAGAGCGGTTGGCAGATCGGTCCCGTCAAACCGTGCCCATTTCCGCACAGCGGTTTTCCGGAATTATTGGCAACGGCTGACGGCATTGTGCTGCATATCGCCACGGATGGTGTGTGGTGGACCAGCGATGCGGGGGAAAATTGGACCCGGTTGAACTTGGCCGGGTCGCCGTATTATCCGCGCGCCCTGCAATTAAAAGACGGCTCAATCCTGGTCGTTGGTCATGTGGGCGGCGACAACGTTTACGGCACCGTGGATCAAACCATCATGCAGCAGATTTTTCGGCTCACCGTACAGAAATGATCCGATCAGTTCCGGCGACCCTGATTCAGGATTCGCAGGATGAACAGGAACAGGTTAATGAAGTCCAGATAAAGGGTCAATGAGCCGACGATCGACATCCTTGCCGCCAGGGCTGGATTGTCCTGCGTCTGGTCGGCGATAAATTTGAGCTTTTGCGTGTCGTAAGCGGTCAAGCCGACAAAGATGAAGACGCCGACGTAATTGATCAGCACCTGCAGGGCACTGCTGTGCCAGAAGAAACTGACAACGCTGGCGATGATCAATCCGATCAATGCCATGAAAAGTATGCGGCCCATGCCGGTCAGGTCAAGCTGTGTCACCATGCCGTAGATGCTCATCGCCCCGAAAGTGCCGGCGGAGATCACGAATGCGCTGGCCAACGTCGACTGGGTATAGATAAGAAAAATCCCGGCCAGGGTAATGCCGTTGAGCGCGGCATAGATCAAAAACAGGCCGGTGGCGGCGGCGGCACTGATGCGATTGATCGCCCCGGCAATCACGCCAACCAGCAACAGCTCCACGACGAACACGGCGATCAGCGCCAAGCTGTTAAAGGGACGATGCGGCGTGAGGTAATTCGTCTGAATGTATTGCGAAAAGAAATAGGCGACGACCGCCGTCAGGGCCAGTCCGGTACACATCCAGGCGTAGACGGCATTGAAGAAACGGACCACTGCGGGATTGGACGTGCCGGTCCCTTGCCAGGCGCTGGGTTCCGTCGCGTTGAAATTCGGGAATCTCGACATAGTTAGCTCCTTGTTCGCTTGCATCACATTATAGGCGCGGCGGGAACTTTCAAGCAGTCTTGCGGGCCTCTGCGGCGGTGTTGGCCAAATCGATGCCTTCCAGAAGCAATTGGGGATGATCGACAGTCAGTTTTTGCACAGCCTCCCGCCCCACCAATCGCTCGGCGATCTGCAATCCAGCCAGCCGTATGGGCATGCCGTCGATGCCATGCAAGTCAGTGCCGCACAGGAAATAATCGCCGCCGGTCAGCAGCCGCTCGGCCGTTTGAAAAAACGGGGAGCCGGGCCGCTCGGTCAGGCACCAGGTGTTCAGTTGCAATAGCACGCCGAGGTCGGTGAATTCCCGAAGCATCTGCGGCTCGCGCAGAAATACGCCGATCCGCTCGGGGTGGGCCAGGATGATTTTCAGGCCGATGCCGATCAGCCGCCGCACGACGGGGAACAAATAACGCCGGCATTCGTCGGCGCTGTCGAGCCAGAAATCAAAAAGCATGTACCGGCCCTGCAAACCATAGGTGACGATCTGTTGCAGAAGAGCGGTTTCAAAATCCTTGGCGCACCAGAGCAAATTAATTTCTCCGCCGGGCATCAATTTCAGCGGCACGTTCGCCTGGTCGTAATGCTTCTGCAGCTCGGTCACAGCGCGGGCAATCTTGCCGGGAATGTTATGCGGAAATTGCGGCCATACATGCGGCGTGCAAAAGGCATGGGTGTAACCGGCTCCGACCAGCGCGCGGGCGCACTGGATCGATTCCTCCACCGTTTTGCACCCATCATCCACCCCCGGAAGCAGATGGGTGTGTACATCGATACGACCAATCATCTCTCAACGCTCCAAAATCAGAATACAACATCACGCAGAGACGCTAAGACGCAGAGTTTTTTACAATTATTTTTTATCTTTGCGTCTTTGCGGCTCTGCGTGAGATTCGATTTTCTATCAATAGCGATAATGCTCCGGCTTATACGGCCCTTCGACCGGTACGCCGATGTAGTTGGCCTGGTCCTTGCTTAATTTGGTGAGCTTGACGCCGAGCTTGTCCAGATGCAGGCGCGCGACTTTTTCATCCAGCCGTTTGGGCAGCACGTACACCTGCTTTTTGTATTGGCCGTTGTTCTGAGCCAACTCGATTTGAGCGATAGTCTGGTTCGTGAACGAAGCGGACATCACGAAGCTGGGATGGCCTGTCGCGCAGCCGAGGTTGAGCAAACGCCCCTCGGCGAGAATCAGCACGCTATGCCCGTCGGGAAAAGTCCACATGTCATACTGCGGCTTGATGGCGGTCTTGCGGATGCCGCGGATTTTTTTGAGGCCGGCCATGTCGATCTCGTTGTCAAAGTGGCCGATGTTGCCGACGATCGCTTTATCTTTCATGTTGGCCATCAGCTCGGCGGTGATGATGTTGTGATTGCCGGTGGCAGTGATGAACAAATCGGCGCTGTCCACCCAGTTCTCGACCGTGTCAACCTGATAACCTTCCATGGCCGCTTGCAGGGCACAGATCGGATCAATCTCGGTGATAATCACACGGCAACCCTGACCCTTGAGGGATTGGGCACAACCTTTGCCGACATCGCCGTAGCCGCAGATCACGGCCACTTTGCCGCTGAGCATCACGTCGCTGGCGCGGAAAATGCCGTCGATGAGCGAATGGCGGCAACCATATAGATTGTCGAACTTACTCTTGGTGACGCTGTCATTGACGTTGATGGCGGGGAAAAGCAGCGTGCCGGCTTTTTGCATCTCATAGAGCCGATGGACGCCGGTGGTGGTTTCCTCGCTGACGCCCTGCACCTCGGCGGCGACTTTGTGCCAGCGCTGCGGGTCCTGTTTTAATGTTTTGGCCAGCAATTGCAGCACGACTTTAAATTCTTCGTTATCCGTCGAATCCGGCGATGGAACTTTGCCGGCGTCTTCGAATTCAACGCCCTTGTGAATCAAGAGCGTGGCGTCGCCGCCGTCATCGACGATTTGATTGGGGCCTTTGCCGCCACCGAAATCCAAGGCGCGTTCGGTACACCACCAATACTCTTCGAGAGTTTCACCTTTCCAGGCGAAGACGGGAATACCTTTTAGATTCTGCGGCGTGCCTTTTGGTCCCACGGCGAGGGCTGCGGCGGCGTGATCCTGCGTACTGAAAATATTGCACGAACACCAGCGGACCTGGGCGCCCAAAGCCGCAAGCGTCTCGGCCAGCACGGCCGTTTGGATCGTCATGTGCAACGATCCCATGATGCGCAGGCCCTTGAGCGGCTGCTCGTCGGCATATTCCGCGCGGACGGCCATCAAACCGGGCATTTCCTGCTCGGCCAGCAGGATTTCCTTGCGGCCCCACTCGGCCAGCGAAAGATCTTTTACCTGGAATTCCATTGACGTTTTGGTCGTGGGTTTTTTGGCCGTTGGTTTAGTGAGCATGCGTGTCATGGGACAGTTCTTCCTTTCAAAAGTTTTTCCTGCCTCAGCTAAGCTGAGGCAGGCCATTAGTAAGATTGCGTCGGTTTTAAGGCACTGGCGATAAATAACGCCGGGCCTTTCACATTTGGCTCCGGTGGCAGCGGATCACACCGCACCTCCGCAAGCCCCGCATCGGCCAACCAGGCTCGCACTTGATCCGGCTCGAGTCCTGCGTGTTCCTGTTGCATCTGCCGGCGAAAATCGTCCCGATCATGCCGCAGCAAATCGACGATTACAATTTTGCCACCGGCCTTGAGAATGCGCGCCGCCTGCTGCAATGCCGCCTGCGGGTTTGCCAGATACGTCAACACCAGCACCATCATCGCCGCATCGCAGGTTGCATCTTCAATCGGCAGCGATTCCAGATCACCGCGCCGCAGGGCAACATTGGCCGACTCTTCCAGACGTTTTTCGGCAGCCTTGAGCATCGCGGCGGAGTTATCCACAGCGATAACCTGTTTCACGAACGGCGCCATATCCGCCGTTAGCTGGCCGGTTCCGCAGCCCAAATCGGCCACGATCCAATCACGCGGCAGCAGTGATAAAACCGCCGCCAGCGTGAAATGCGAACCGTACAAATCCCTGCGCAATCGATCCCATTGGGCGGCGGCATCGGCAAAAAAATTCTGCGCGCCCCGCTGTTTCTCGCGCAACCGCCGGCCGAGCCGTAATTCATCCTGCTGGACCATTGCCCAATTTGCGGTCTGCTCGCGCGTCAGCAGCCACAATTTGCGCGCCATCGCATCAAGCTCATTGAACAGGGTCCGATATAAATTGGTCGTTCCCTGCCGCCGGCTGCGCGTCCAGCCCTGATCGCTGAGCACCTTCAAGTGCCTGCTCACCGTCGATTGCGGGAGCTGCAGGACGTCGCACAGTTCCACGACCCCCAGCTCGTGCCGCTCGAGCATTCGCAGAAGCCGCAGCCGGGTTGGATCGGCCAGCGTTTCCATCCATCCAAGCAAGGCAGCGGGCTGTGTTTCCGTGGACGGCATGGCATTGCGGGCCAGTTTGACCAATTCGTCCATCCCTTCATCCGGATACATTGTTGATTATTTTCAGAGGCCTGTCAAGACGATCATTCTGTTGGATTAGCGCCTTTGGTCCACGGCTTGCACTGACTGGCTTCGGAGCATCACGATTTCGCTGGGCAAAACGCGGGTAACTTCAAAACTGAAAAGAATTTGCGTTCTGCGAACCTCGCCGGATTGCAGCGCGTATAACTGATGAAAAATGCGTCACGGAAGGTTAAGCATTTATGGGTAACCATCAGCACGTGCAATACCTGTTAATCGGCGGTGGACCTGCCAGCAGTGCGGCGGCAAGGGCGATCCGATCGATTGATTCGCAAAGTTCCCTGCTGCTCATCGGGCAGGAAAATATCCGCCCATACGCCAGGCCGCCGCTCAGCAAAGATTTCCTGCGCGGCCAGATGGCGCGCGAAGTTCTCTTTCTCGATTACGTCGGATTCTTCAAGGGACATGACATCGAATTGCGGACCGGCGTGCGTGCGGTGCATCTGGACACGCATCGCAAAGTCGTCGCCCTGGAAAACAGTAACGAGATCGCTTTTGACAAATTGCTGATCGCCACGGGGGCTTCCTCGCGGCATCTTACGATTCCGGGTGCACAGCTTCCGAACGTGCATTATCTGCGCAGCATCAGCGATGCGGATCGGCTTCATCACGCCGTGGAAAAGTCCGCCAAGGAGGGTTTACCGCATGTGATGGGGCGGGGACATGCCTGTGTGGTCGGCAGCGGATTGCTGGCGCCGGAATTAGCGGCCACGTTTACGCAGCGGGGAATCGCTGTCGATCTGGTTGTCGGAGCCTCGCATCCGTGGAAAAAATATGCCGGCGAAACGGTCGGCCGATTTCTCACCCGATATCTCGAAAAGCATGGCGTGCGCGTGCATCTGCAAAGTGAGCCGATTCGCTTTGACGGTGATGGACGGGTGCAGCGTGTGGTGCTGAGCAACGGAACCACCCTACCGTGCGATTTCGTGGTGGCCGCCGCGGGAGTGAATGCGAACAAAGACATTTTGCGCGGCACCGCCATCGCCGCGGAGAAGGCGATCCTCGTCGATGAACATTGCCGCACGAGCGTTCCCGACATTTTCGCCGCGGGGGATGTGGCCGCGATCTACGATCCGCTGTTCGGCAAACACCGGCAGATCGATCACTGGGCCAATGCCCTGATCAGCGGTGAAATCGCCGGCAAAAACATGGCGGGGGTTGATGCGTCATATCAGGCCGTCAGCGAATTCGGCAGCGAAGTGTTTGATTTGCAGGCGAGTATCTTCGGTGCGTATCGCCTGGTGGATCACCGCTTGATTCGGGACGCGGGGCAGGGAGATGAAGGGCTTCTGGAAATCGGCGTCGCCGCGGATGGCCGGATTGCGCAGATTCTCGCCTTGAATTATCGGGGTGATGCGCAGGTGCTGCGTGAACTGGTGCAGCGACGGCTGCAAATCAACGATCGGCAGGAACAAATCAAAGACCCGCGCACCCCGCTGGCCGATTTGCTTCAAACATGAGCCACATCCGGCGAGCCACTGGGCACCACGGTGTAGCGGCGCTTCAATCGCAGAAATGGGGTTTCAAATCCGTAGAACGAAATGGTCGCCACGGCGATGGTGATCGCCACCACTAACGAAAACAGAGCGACATTTCGCCAACCCGACGCGACGGCTGGCGCGAAATACTTCAGGCGATGATTGATCTTTTTGATCGTCATGCCGGTGTGCCAGGTGGCGTGATTTTTTTGCAAAGTTACCACCAGACAAAAAAGCACCGGCACGTGATACATATAAATACCGTATGAAATGCGGCCAAGAAAATCGAGCGGCCAGGGAATCCATTTCGGTGATAGCCCCGGATTGCCTGCCGCGCAGAGAATCACCGCCGCATACAGAGCGACGACCAGCATCCCGACATACGGACCGGAGAGGCCTGCCGGGCGAAATTCGCTGATGACGACATAACCAAACCCCGCCAGCACCAACAGCGCGGTGGCCGGATGATAAATGATCCGCCTCGCCACGCCCCGGACATGAAAAGCGATGTAGGCGGCCAAACCGCCGATGGCCATGCAATCCAACCGCAGCAGACTGAGGAACTCGAAAAAGTGCCGGAGCTTTTCGGGATAAGCTCCGCGCCGCCAGTTGTGGGTGGCGTGCTGGTAGTATGCTTCACACCAATACAAAGCAGCCTTGATGGCGATCACGGCGAAAATCAGCCACAGAATCCAGCGCATCAGGCCCTTGAGCAGCGCCGGCCAGAGTAAATAAAACTGCTCCTCAACGCCGATGGACCAGAGATGCGCGATTGGAATCGCGCCGAACGCCGTAGCACCGGGCCAAAGCGTGTAGGCGACGTTGGGAATCAGCAGCAGGTAGCAGATCAGCCGGGGGATGAACGATGATTCGTGATAGTTAAACGGATAATGTTTCCACCCCACGCAAAGCGGCAGCACCAGAAAACCCAGGACAACCAGCAAATAATACAACGGCCAGATGCGGAGAATTCGCCGCACGTAAAATTTTCGCACGGCGATGGTGCCGGTGCGGCGATGCTCGGCCAGCAGCAGATAGGTGATCAGAAATCCGCTGAGCACAAAAAAAAGCATGACGGCATCGTCGCCGCGGAGAAAAATGCGCGAGAGGGTTTCTAAAAAGCGGTCGGCAATGGGAATGTGATACAGAATTTGGAACTGCTTCTGGTGCCAGGCGACGACGGACAGGGCCGCATAAGCACGGACCAGATTCAAGCCGGGGAAGAAAATCCGGTCGCGCGACGGCGGCGATATTGAAGAGGATTCCACCAAGCTTTGTTGCGAATCGCCGCGCAACCGATGCTCCTTTGCCCGCCATTTTCCCGATCCGTCGCTGCCCTGCGGCTCTAGCTGGTGTCGAAAACTACAGCGGCTGCGAACATGGGGCAAGCGTCGCCGGAGCATCCTGGCGCAAAGTCTTCTCCCGTTGGACGTTAATTCACCAATTCGTTACCAATGCCGGAACTGAGCAAGTTTGGGTGATGATGACTTGCCCAAATTCGCGCGCAGTGCTTTTGGAGATTTGCCATGAAACTTAGCGTCAAGCAAATGCTTGCCGAATTCAAAAGTTTTGCCTTCAAAGGCAACATGATCGACCTGGCGGTGGCCGTCGTGATCGGAGCGGCGTTCAGCAACGTGATCCACGCCATGGTGACGGACATCATCAACCCGGCCATCTCTTATGCCGTTACCGGCGTGAAGGAAGCCAGCAACACTGCAACTTTGGTGACGCATTCGGTCGCCAGCAAAATCGGCGTGACCACGCAGCCAGCAACGACTGAGCCATCGACGACGCAGTCGGTTGTTCAAGGTGGCAGCGCGGGCGGAGGGAGTGGCAGCGGTGGAGGAGGCGGCGGTACTCCTGCGGCGAATGAACCCACCAACGCTATCAATTTCGACTGGAAGTGGGGTCGATTCTTAATCGGTGATTTCGTCGGCGCGATTATCAACTTCATCATTCAGGCGTTTGCGGTGTTCATCCTGATCGTGAAGTTGTCCGGAACGGTTGTGAAAAAAGTTGGCGGGACCCCCGCGCCCAGCGAGCCGACCACCAAGGAATGCCCGCGCTGCCTGTCCATCATTCCGATCAAAGCGACCAAGTGCGCCCACTGCACGGCGGATCTCTCTGGCACTGTGACCGGATAAGTTAATCCCCATGAAACTTCCCCCGACAGAAAAACTCGTCGAAGCATCGGAGAAATCGCTCTGGATCAAAGTTATCACGGCTACTCCGGTGATCATGGCCGTGCTGTCGACTTTGCTGGCTGGGTTGTCGTCCAGCGAGATGAGTTCATCGCAGTATTACCGCTCCATCGCCGCACAGGATCAATCAAAAGCGGGCGACCAGTGGGCCTTTTTCCAAGCCAAGAAAATTCGCGGCAGCACGTCCGGCACCGCAGCCGAAATGTTGGTGGACCAGGGCAACGCTGATCCAAGTTTTTCTCCCGCCCTGCTGACCGGCGTCACCGGCGCGCCGGCATCACTGAGCGAAATGCTGACCGACCCGAAAACGCAGCAAGCATTGAAATTGCTCTCGGACGAATCATTGCCGCCGCTTGGCACCTCTTTCATCGCCGACGACCAGTTGCAGAAGGCGTACAACGCCCTCAGCACAGGCGACGAAAAATCGCTTGATCCCCATATTTTCGAGCGAATCACCGAAACGACGGTCCGCGAGGCCATCCGCCATGCCGAGGAACAGGCGCAAGCCGTTTCCGACACGTTTAATGGCCCATTGAAAACTCTGGCTAAGCTGAAATCCGCCTTGATCAAAATGGCTTCTTCTTCCGACCCACAGTGGCGACGTATTCTCGCGACGTTCTCTGCGGCTCAACAGCGTTTCGATGCCGCCCGCCAGGCACGGGAAGCGCAGGCCAATCAGGTAACGGCTTATTTGTACGAAGTCGAAGTACGCCGCGCTTCGGTTCAATCCGATCGCCATCGCGTCCGCAGCAGATATTTTTTCTTTGGCATGCTCGGAGCGCAGACGGCCGTGACCATTGCGACGATTGCCATCGCAGCGCGCGAAAAGAACACGCTGTGGAGCCTGGCCGCTGGGATCGGTGCGCTGGCCATGGCGTATGCAGGGTATGTCTTTTTATTCACCTGACCACAATTTGCGATAGAATCCGCTTGTGATCCGCATCGTTCTCACAGGCGGCCCCGGCGCGGGCAAGACGGTCATCGCCCGGCACATTGCCGCCGGCGATCCGGAGCGTTTTGTTTTGGTCCCGGAAGCAGCTACGCAGGTTTACGACGCCCTGCAAACGCGCTGGGACCGGCTCGATCTGCCCGGACGCCGGGATGTGCAGCGGCAAATCTATCGCCTGCAGTCGGCACAGGAACAGCGTTTGGCCGACGCCAATCCGGGAAAAATATTACTGCTCGATCGCGGCACGATCGACGGAGCCGCCTATTGGCCCGAAGGTCCCTCCGCATATTGGCAAGACCTCGGCACTTCGCTGGCCGATGAGCAGTCTCGCTATCACACTGTCATTTGGCTCGAAACCGCCGCCGCTCTTGGTTTGTATGATGGGGATCTATCCAACCCATGCCGCTTTGAGGATTCTGTCGCCGCCATCCGCAGCGGCGAAATGCTGCTCGATCTGTGGAAAGCACATCCGCGGCTCGTGCGAGTGAATGCGCACGCCGATCTCCAGCACAAAATCGAGGCAGTGCATCAAGCGATCGAGAAGTCGACCGCGCGACAGAAATGAAGCGGTATGATCATCGACTGCCACACGCATGTATGTGCATCAGTTCCATCCCACGGCCAAACCTCCGCCCAATTGCTTAGGACTTTGCCCTTCCGCTTCATGCGCTGGAGATTGGGCATTGAAGGAAATGATGCCCATTCGGAACAGCAGGTGGTCGCCACCCTGGCCAATGCACTCGATCAAACTCCCGAGTTAGATGCCGCGGTAGTTCTGGCGTTCGATGGTGTTCACGACGATGACGGCACGCTTGATCTGGCGAAGTCTCATCTGTATGTCACCAACGATTTCGTGATCGATTTATGTCGCCGCTATCCGAAGATGCGATTCGGTGCTTCGGTTCATCCGTTTAGAAAGGATGCCGTCGCCGAGATCGAGCGGTGCGTCGCCGCCGGTGCAGTGCTTTTGAAATGGCTACCGATTGTGCAGGGTTTCAACCCCGCCGATGAGCGGTGCTTTCCGATTTACGAGGCTTTGGCGCATTACAATCTCCCGTTGCTCAGCCACACCGGCGGCGAGCGATCGCTGATCCGTATCAACGACGCCTGGGCCGACCCATGGTTGCTGGAGCCGGCGCTCGAGCGAGGCGTTACCGTCATCGCCGCTCATTGTGGCACGCGTTCGGTCTTTACCGAACGAGACTGGCTGGATGATTTTGTGAACATGCTCCGGGAATACGAGCATCTGTACGGCGACACCGCCGCCCTATGCCTACCACCCAGAAGCCATGCCTTGCGGCGAATCCTCGATGAGCCGTTACTACGAGAGCGCGTTGTCCATGGAAGTGATTGGCCGATCCCGCCAATCCCGCCGCTGGCCTTGGGTCTGCGAAAGGGCATCGCTCTTTTGCGTGAACATAATTGGCTCCGCCGTGACGTGCTGGCCAAGCGGGCGACGGGCTTTGACCAGGACTATTGGCACCGCGCCGCCAAGGTGCTGAGGATTCCTACTATTCCCGCCGCTTAAGAAAACTCAAATGGTGAGCACAGTGCAGCAGTTGCAACTTGATGAACTCGTCAAGTGAAAGATCGCCGAACGGCGTATCGGCGACGATCGGTCCCGACATCGTCCGCAAGCCTTCCACCGCCGAACAAAACTCGGCATAGGTCGAGTCCAGCGCAATGTTCGCATCAGGCCGCATGCGCTTAGGTGCCGGGAATTTAATCGATGGGTATCGCCCGCGACGCACCATGCGATGAACTGCCGCCCGAACGACCCACCGCAACGGCCGACGCATCGGCTTGACCATTGGATTATCGTGCGCGTTCATCGCCTTGGCCATGTGATCGAGAATCATCGCCAGATTCCATTGGCCCGCTTGTTCGATCGGGCCGCCGCGCAATCGATCGACATCCGCGAGCATCTCATCGAGTGAGTTATATTTCAGGTCGGGTCGCGCGCGGTTGGCCATGCCGATACTGTTGGTGGATGCGATCCAAGTGTCAAACGGAAACTTTTAATTCCAAAAACGCGAGCAAGCTCGCGGCTAAACAAGGATGAATTAGATCCCCAAACGTTTCTTCCACGCCGCGAGTTGTTCTTCAAACGGTTTGCCACCCGCCGCGCCGGCGCTTTGGTAACGCTTGACCACGTTGTGCGCTCCAAGCGCTTCGTACACCGTCTTGTCGATGCGCACATCGCTCCTGGTGGCGATCACCCCGTTGAATTCCTCGACGCTCAGTTGGGCCAAGGCGTGCTTGCCTTCTTTTTCACATCGAGCCACGAGGGTGCCGACTATTGTGTGGGCCGTGCGGAAGGGAATGCCTTTGATGACCAGAAACTCCGCTAAACTCGTGGCATCGAGAAATCCTCGGTCCAGGGTTGATTCGATCCGCTCCTTGTCATAACTCGCCGAGTTCACAATGGCGGCGGCCATCGTTAGACACTGCGAAACCGTGTCATACGCCCGGAAAACAATCCGCTTGTCTTCCTGCAAATCGCGGTTGTAGCCGATCGGCAGGCCTTTCAGGATGGTCATCAGGGCGAACAGATCACCGTACACATTTCCGCAGCGGCCGCGGATCAGTTCCAGCATGTCCGGATTCCGCTTCTGCGGCATCATCGAACTGCTGGTCGTGTACCGATCCGCGATCTTGATGAAGCCGAACTCCGTGGTCATGTAAATGATCCACTGCTCTGCCCAGCGGGAGAGGTGCATCGCCAGGCGTGAGCACAAATAGACGAGATCGAGCGCGTGGTCTCTCGTCGCCGTGTGCTCGATGGAATTACGCGGCGCGAAACGTTCTTTCGCTATCTGCTGCGCTCTTTCCAAGGAGACCACTTTGCGAGGATTGTCGCTCAACGCTTCGAGCTGAACTGAAGTTTCGCTCGGATCAATCGGGAGAGAAGTTCCGGCGATTGCACCGCTGCCGAGCGGCATGAACGGCGTGACATATGCGCGAAAATCATCGAGCAATCCAAAATCGCGTTCGAACATCTCCACCCATGCGAGGGCTTCCGCACCGGCGAGGACTGGCTGTGCTCGTTGCAAGTGCGTGAATGACGGCATTACCGTGTCAGCGCTTCGCTTCGCCAAATCAACAAAACTTTTGACGAGGTCACGGATCAGAGTTGAGAGGCTTCGATAGCTATCCACCAACCAAAGCTTCATATCCAGCGCCACCTGATCGTTCCGACTCCGCCCCGTATGCAGCTTTCTCCCAGGCTCGCCGATGCGGTTGGTCAACTCGCTCTCGACGCACATGTGAATGTCTTCCAGCTCCGGCTTGAAACCGGCCCACTTCGGGCCGTCGCGGTCGATCTCGGCTTCGATTTCCTTGAGGCCTTTGACGATCGCATCGCGCTCGGCATCGGTGAGGAGGCCGACCTTGGCGAGCATGGTGGCGTGGGCGATGGAGCCGGCGATGTCGTGTCTGTAGAGACGCCAGTCGTAGGTGATCGATTCGACGAATTGCTGGGCGATGGCGTCGGTCGATTCGGCGATGCGGGCTTGCCAAGATTTTTGGGGGTCGGACATGGGGAAGAGTGTAATCTAAACCCCTGTGTAGCCGCGAGCTTGCTCGCGCTTTTTGACGCAAATACGAAACGCGAGCAAGCTCGCGGCTACACGGGTCTGATGAATTCCCAGTGTTGCCGCGCCATCCCCTCTTTTTCGGGATGCCGATTGACATAATCAATCGCGTTGGTCAATTGCGCCTCGTCGTTGATAAACACAGACCAGCAACTTTTCGCCCAGGGCGTCGGCACTGGACTATACGCCCGCATCGGGTGCGTCCCATCTTGTCTCATTTGTGATGTCGCCCGCGCTTTGAGCACGGCCACGATACCTTCAATATCTCGTTCAGAAGCGCGCGAAGCAACAACATGCACATGATCGAAACCAATCGCGCAGGCATGCAATCGAAAACCAAATTCCTCACACGCCCGCGCAAACCCAATGGCGATGGATCGGCGGCATGCATCATCAAACCGCGCCGGCGAATATTTCAGATGCTCTTTCGCCGCCCGGCGAAATTGAACATCATGGGGATCATGCGCATAAGACCGTTTAGCCGCGACCTTGGTCGCGTTTCCCCCGAAACGGTAAAGCTCCCACGCATGAACAAACGTCGACCACGAACCCCTCGGATCATTGGGCAACCAAAATCCGTATGCGGTAAAAATGGCGTGATACCAACGAACCATATACCGATTCAAACGCCAAGCTTCCCACTGGCGAAATATGCATCGACGCCGCGCGCCAAATCATATTCAGGCTCATACCCCAGCTTCGCCTTGGCTTCGGTTAAATCCGTCTGCGTCCAGTCCTGCGTGAAGCTGTAGGGATTCTCAAAATAATCAGGGGCCAGATCGGTTTTCAGCACGCGGTTCAGTTGGGCGACCACTTCGTTAAAACTCCAGGCGGCTCCCGCGCCGGCGTTGAACACGCCGCTGACGGTGGACTTCATCGCTTTGAGGTTGATCTGCAGGACATCGGCGATGTAGACAAAATCGCGTCGCTGCTGGCCGGCGGTGAAGATGCGCGGACGCTTGCCGGCGCGCATTTGCTTGGCCAGTTGATAAATCATGCTGGCGAATTTGCCCTTGTGCGCTTCGCCGGGACCGTACACGTTGGAATAACGCAAGCCCACGATCGGCTGATGTATTTTTGCACGATACCGCTCGGCCAATCGCTCCATCGCCAGCTTGGAATAGGCATACACATTCAGCGGGTCGGGCGGCTGGGATTCTTTCATCGGCACCTCACCCTGGCCGTAAATCGAACAACTGCTAGCCCACACCACGCGGCTTTGCCATTCGACGGCCAGGTCCAGGAGCTGGCGAAAATATTCGACGTTGTTAAGCATCATCAGCCGTTGATCGGTGACGGTGGTGTCGGTGATGGATGCCTGATGAAAAATGACGGGGAATGGGCCGGCCGATCGCAGGGAATCCAGGTTGGATGTTGGGGCGCGGGTGAGCATGTCACCGGGGAAGGCGATCAGGTTATTCCAATGCGCGGAGGAAAAATCGTCGGTTCCGACCACGTCGAAGCCTTGGGCCGCCAAGTGATGGGCAAGATTGGACCCGATGAAGCCGGCGGCTCCGGTGACTAAAACACGCACTCTTAAATCCTCCAATGCAAATCAGTGCAATCGACGGCTACGGTAGCCGATGGGGCGGGCATTATAGAAGCTCAGCCGTAACAAGGCCAAAGCGGGCATGACATTGCCACTTTGGCCGCATTACTGCGACATGAAAGACGAATTGCCGGGGCGTTCCCAATCGAGCTGGAACACCTCGCCAAATAAGCATTCCCATTAAATTTAGTATTTTCAATGGCTTATAAATTATCTCTCTGGACTATTTGTCATTGGCGTCATTCTTGCGAATAATCTGCGGCAGGCTTGTTTTTTTGTCGTTAGAAACTATTGCCCATTCTTCCCCCGATGTGGAAGGTTCTTTTTCTTCCCACAACCCAGAGAACCTTTCCACCAGCTCCATTCGAGCCGACCTTGCCCGGGTCGGCTTTTTTTGTTTTTCTGCTGAGTCCGAAATCACTGGGAGTAGCGCAGATCGATTTGAAAGTCGCTAGCCAAAGGCGTGGTGCTGTTTACAGTGAATTGATCGGGCACATTTGGGGCTAGTATTTTGGACAACCAGCCGCTGGGCTCGCCGAGGGGTCGGCCTTGACGGTCGAAGAATGTGACGCGGTAATCGATGTAAAGCTGCTGGTTACTCGTAGATCGGATCGGCACCGTGATGAAGAGCAATCCCGCATCGTCGCGCGAAACCTGGGGCGTGTCGACAGCGGTGTGCCAACGCAAGTCATCGGACGTTAGATGTATCTGCTGGCGCGTATAGCGATCCTGCCGGGCCTCAATGGGCGGGTTCACGGCGCAGCCACTTAGAAGCGGCACGACCGAAAGCAAGGCAGCAACAGCAAAGAAGGTATTTGGTTTCATGGTATTTTCCAACATTGCATCTGCTCAAGGTTGAGGATTGGCATTAGGCAGCGGAGCCGTCCAGGTGCGAATCATATCGACCATCAGCTCACGGGAAATTGTCCTGGTGGTCCCATCAATTTGGCCGTGATCTATTGGGGATTCCATATCGACGGTGGCATGTCCGATCGCCTGGCCGCCTTTGACGTTTATGGCACGCACTTCAAGCTGTAACTGCAAACCGCGCTGCGTCTGCTGCACGGGATGGGCTTGCACCTGGACGAAAATATCGGCGTCCAATCCTTCGACCGGGCCGGCATGGCCTGCCTGCAATTCCTTAATCTGCTTTTCGGATAGTTTTTGGCGAACCGTCGCCGGCGGTGTCACGGCGACTTGGCCCTTGTTACTCAGCCAATCGGCTAGGCGATTCTCGATCCCGGCGTAATCCACGGCGCCGGCGGATGCCTGATCATATTGATCGGAGCGAAGATAAGTTGCCGAGATGGCCTGCTCGCCTGGGGGTTGCGATGTAAGCCAAGGCTCGGGAGCGCTCGCCGGCACGATTTGTCCCTGCAACGTGTGGTTCACAAAAATCACAATATGCGGCTGACCGACCTGTTTATAAGCATCGAGAAAATCCCGCTGCACATCGGCAAATGAATGCTGGGTGGGCGATGGAGTCGAAGCGTTCGGTGGTGGCGGCGGCTCGGGAATCGGTTGGTTAGGAAAGCGCAAATCCACCCGATTGTCTTCCGGCGGCAGCGGCTTGACATAATCCATTGGCCGCATTTGATCGGGATTAGCGGACGTCGGCACTGGCACTCGGTTCGGCGGCGGCGCGGTATCGCATCCGCTTTGGCTAAGCAAGCCAATTGCGCCGAGCATGATCCAAACGGAAAAACGTCGCACAAACAACCTCGATCAAAAAAATGCCGACCGCGAAGTCTACCGCCATGAGACTACCGGCGGCCATAGCCTCGCCCTCGCCAGTAGACACAGTTGGCGGCCGAAGGTAAGGCAATATCGACAATTGCCGGTTCGTCACTCGCCAAGTAAGAATGTGCGTGTCTAAATGTGAGTTGAATACCGCGCCTCAAATTATCCACGGATGCCGAGGAAAGGAATTGTCAAATGACAAATTATCGCAAACTATTGTTAATTATGGGCTTAGCCGCCATGATAGGCGGCTGCTCGCATGAATATAGTGACGAGCGGCCCGATGTGCAGTCGCTCAGTGCGGATGACAGGGGATTGCAGAGCAAAGATGTGGTGCAGGCATCGGATCAGATGGCTATGGATTTGCTGCAATTTCCCGAGCTGAACGACAGCCGAACCCAATGGACGATCGTCGTGACCGGCGTCGAGAATATGACCAGTGACTATCGCGCTAATTACGATATTTTCATTAACCGTCTCAAAGCAAATCTAGCCCAGCAGGGTCACGGAAAGATACAGCTAATCCAAAATCTGGACCGTTATCGCGGTTTGCAGTCGAGAGAGCTCGAAGGCGGAGCCGCCTCTGCTTCGCCGGGAATGCAGCCGCAGTTTGCGCTGACGGGCACCGTGACAAATCTGCCCAATCGAGGAACAGACTATTACTTATTCACGTTCGAGCTTGATGACTTTCAAACGCGCGCTTTGGTGTGGGGTCCCAAAAAATACGAAGTGAAAGTGGCCCGCTGATGCGCGCATGGATCTTCCTGGCTGTTTTATGCGGACTGCTATGGTCCGGTGGTTGCGCCAACGATACTGCCGTGGCGCATGGTTACAGCACCGCGCTGGACGGCACCGATCTGGTGGCCATGACCGATGACATGTCGCGGAAAATCATGGCCAGCCCCGCGGTGCAGGCCGCTTTGAGCCAGGAAGGGAAATTGCGTGTCGTCGTTGAGCCGGTGGAAAACGACATGACCGCCGAGATTTTGCCGGCGGGGCCGGCCCAGGCGTTCACGGGGCGGCTGCGAGTTTTGCTGGCGCAGCATAATCCGAATGATTTCATCTGGATCATGAACCGCGATGCATGGCATTTCCTTCGCTCTAAGGAATTGGCGATCGATCCCGGCCCGCCGCCCGACGAAATTCAGCCGCGTTATGCATTGACGGCCAGATTCAGCTCCCTCACCAAGGAAGATGCCCGGCGGCGTTCGAGCTATTACCTTTGCCAATACGAGCTAACCGATATCAATCACCGCTATGTACTTTGGTCGGATAAATATGAAGTAAAGAAAAACGCGGTGAAGGAATTTCTGGATTGAGACTCACGATGTCGAAATCTGTAGGTTGGATCGCCGCCACGGTTGCCGCCTGCGGAATGCTCTTGATCGGCGGGTGCGGCCCTACCCCGCAGGAAATCCGCGCGCAACAAGGCGTGGCGGCATATTTCGCCGGCGCTTTCTCCCAATCCGCTCGCATCCTGCAGCCGCTAGCCGCCAAGACCGATGAGAATTTCGTCTTGAACAACTGCCGTCTCGGTTCCGCGGCGATGGCCGATTACAACTTCGATCAAGCCGAGGACGCTTTTCTCAAGGCATACGAAGTGATCAACAGCGTCGGCGTCAATCAGGGCGGCCGATCCGTCGGAGCGGTTCTTGTCAGCGAGAAAATCAAAATCTGGAAAGGCGAGCCGTTTGAACGGGCGATGGCCAATTTTTATCTTGGCCTGATTTATTACATTCGCCATGACTACAACAATGCCCGGGCGGCGTTTGAGAACGCGCTCTTTAAGCTGCGTGATTACGATCCGAAAACGGACAAAGATTCCGCCCGTGTCGATTCCAACTTTGCCCTGGCCAACTTAATGCTCGGCCGCTGCTGGCAGCGCCTTGGGGAGGATGACAAGGCGAAGGCGAATTTCGATCGAGCCGTCGCTCTGGTTCCCTGGCTGCGCGATGTCGCTGATTTTCAAACCAACGCAGAATCGAATGTACTGCTGGTGGTCGATTTCGGGCATGGGCCCAGGAAAATCACAAATGCGGATGGTGCATTCGTCGGGTTCGGGCCAATGCCGTGGCAAGTTGGGCCGATTATTTTGCCGACCGTGACCGTTGATGGCGCCGCTTATCCGGTGGGCGGCGAAAACCGTCCGACGGTTGATCTGCTTGCCTTGGCGCAGGATCGCCGCTGGCAGGACATCGATACGATTCGCGCCATCAAGGACATTGCCGGCACGGGTTTGATCGCCGCCGGAGCCATCGACTCAGCGACGAATTATCGCAATAACAATTCGCGGACCGGCACTGATTTGGCTTTGATCGGAGCAGGCTTGCTGTTGAAAGCATCCAGCCAGGCGGATGTGCGGCAATGGGAGACGTTGCCGCGCACGGTATTTTTATTGCCGCTGAAACTTTCGCCGGGCAAGCACGATATTACGGTACGATTTCCGCAGGATCCGAGGATTTACCAGATTTGGCGTGACATGATCGCCCCCACCGATGGCGAAGAGACGTACTATCTGCATCTGCAGCTGTACGACACGGGTCCGTACTATTGGCCGCCGCATTCGCAGCAACCACCGTCGTCAGGTGCGCCGCCGAACGTTCCCCCGCCGCCGTCCTAATCGGCTTGTTCCGTCAATTGCAATTGCTCGGCAAGCAGCAAAGCGCGCGTCGGCCCGGGCAGACCGAATTCCACTTCATATGCTTCGGTTGGGGCAAACCACTTGCTGCACACGACACCGACATCGCCGCGTTGCAGTTGCAACTCCGGGATGTCCTGCATTAGTCGAACCGTGTCGTCCACATGGGGTGTCCGCATAGAAGCCTCCTTGCATTTCTACCCACTTACACTGGGACTAACGGGGGAAATCCATTCCGCCGTTGAACCGAGCCACCAAACACCCTAACTTCCCTACTTTGAAGGCGTAAGCGTTGTAGCATACTGAAAACGTGTTACGCAATGGCTGTAACGCAGAAAATTTGAAAAATGCTCCAGATTTTCCGTGCGGCGCAACTTTGGATAGATTCCAGGCGTGCTTGGCAAGACCGCTCAGTTCCGCCGCCGATTGCTGAATTGGTACAGGCAAAACCGTCGGGATTTGCCTTGGCGAACCGCCAGCGGCTGCCCGGATGCATATCACGTGCTGGTCAGCGAACTGATGCTGCAGCAAACGCAGGTGGCCACGGTTATCCCCTATTTTCATCGGTTTTTGGCCGCTTTTCCGACCTTGGCCACTTTGGCCGAAGCTTCGGAATCGCAAGTTCTTCGGCTCTGGCAAGGGCTTGGATATTACCGCCGGGCGCGGCACCTGCATCTAGCGGCCCAAGCGGTGGTAAGCCAACATGGTGGCCGCTTGCCGGACAATGTGGCGACGCTGATGACATTGCCGGGAATCGGCCGCTACACCGCCGGGGCCATCGCATCGCTCGCCTATGGTCGCCAAGCTCCGATTCTGGACGGCAATGTAGTTCGAGTCCTGTGTCGCCCATTCCTCTGGTTGGTCAGCATTTGACAGTTTTTGACTGTCGTTGCCAAAGCTTTGTTTCTCCGTTGCTTCTGGCGATTCCGCTGGTTCCGAGGTCATTGCCTGACATGCACTGCTCGCCGCTGACTGCTGCGCATTTTGCTGCGTCCGGAGTGGCACTGGACCTTTGGCCGAAGCCCGGTCAAAGTCGGCGTTTAGATCAATGGACATGGCGTAATGCTTGGCAGCAACCGCTGGGGAATTGCCAATCCACTTGCAGACCGTTGCCAAATCGAATTTTCGCATCAACTCCGATTCTCTACTCGCCCGCAGATTTTGAAACAGCTTGGGCCATTGCTTCTCCCCAGCGCTCTCTATGATTCCTTCAAATCGAGTACGTGGATTCAGACATTCAAGCCGACTTTTCACAATGACAAATGTTGCGCCTGGTTCCGCTTCTTCGAACAATTTGAGCAGATGGGCGCGTAGCTCTAGGAACAACGGAACGGTTCGTTCGCTCTTACCCTCATGGTGCTCGGTTTTGCGAGAAGAAACGCGGATGTGTCCTCGTTCCCAGTCAATGTCAGTCCATTTCAGCGCGTAAATCTCTGATGGGCAGCGCAATCCGCCATAGCGGGCCAAGGCGATGATAACCTTCCACTCTGTATCCGGGGCCTCGGCAATGATGTTGTCTATGGTCTTGTGTGCCACAAACATTTTGCGGGCGTCGTTCTCCTGCTTACCGGCCTTTACCCCCAAGAATGGATTCTCCGTTGCCAATTTCCAGCGGATCGCCTTGCGCCACATGGTCCTGGCAGCAATGACTCGCCGTGAGATCGTCGGCGTTGATAAATTTTCATGATGCTCCAGCCAGGCGCGCCATTCATCTGCATCCGGAGCACTGATGCCCCGTAGCTGCCGCTGGCCACCAAGAAATTCTTCGAGATTTCTGCGCACGTTGCCATAGGATGTGCGCGTTGAATCCTTCCCGGTCAGTGCCTTGAAGAATCGATCCATGAATTCTTGCAACGTAATCTGGGCCAAGCCGACCCCTTCGGCGAGTCCAACTGCTTTCAAGCGCCCGAGCATCGCCTCATCCAGATTGGCAAGCCATTGGGAAAGTTCCGCATCATGCGGACGATTAGCTAGCTTGTCGGCGATGATCGCCTCGATCTTCGCACACCAGGATTCGGCGAGCTTGGAATTCACCCGGCCCAGGCGTACTGTTTTGCGCGGTCCGTTCGGATACAGGCAAAATTCGATTCGCTTCAGACCATTGTCATAGCTAACAACACTTGCCATAAATAATCACTCCTAAAAATCCCGCCCTTTTGATTTTTAATTATTGTCTTTTCCAGAGCCCACTGGAGGGCAACCTTCGCTTAGCCACTTTTCGAGGGTCAGCCGGTGCCAACGGGCGAGCGTGCGGAGCTTAAATGGCGCGGGCATTCTGCCTTCGCTTACCATCCTAATCACATGGCGGGTGGAACAATTAAGCAATTCGGCCACTTGCTGCACATCGAGCAGGGCTGGCAATTCTTTCAAACCTTGTAATGCCGACATTTTTTAACTCCCAATGACCAGCGATCTATTTCCTTCAAGCCCGCCGGGCAGTAAATCAAGAACCTACACCGGAAACTTCCGGTGAAACGAAATCTCTCTTATAGCTGGGTACCTCGACGCCGCCGTGTACTTTGCGGCACGTTGCCCTTAGCTAGACGGGCAAACTTAGAGGACTCGCATCTGAGTCCGCATTTTATCAGATGTGACGTGCCCCGAAAAATGAAATCTTCCCTCGCTTCAAAAAAATTCGTTTGGCAGCCGAAAAAACTGGTTTTCCAAAACAAATCCATTTATCGAGAAGGATTTTCGCCAGTTTTCCTCTGGTGGTGTCGAAAAACTAGTTTTTGGTTTTCGTAATTAGCGAAAATTAAAAGAGGACTATTTATTTCTTTCGAGGCCTCCCCGGTGGCCGGTGCTTTTTCTTAAGCTGATCAACTGCTCTGCTTTCAATCATCCAGTCACGCCCAAATTTTGTGGCCGGAAGTAACCCCTGTTTGATCAGGCTTTGAACACGTCGAATTGAAAGGCCCAATCGCTCCGCTGTTTGAATGGTATTAAAGACCGCCATCACCCCATTAAATCCGCACAGACGCCAAAATTAAATGAGGGGAGAATTGTCTTGACAAACTAAGCGCCGTGACGTAGCTTTTTCTGTGATGTCCGGCCACTAATGCCACTCCTTTCCAATCGTTAGCGGAGACCTGGTCGAGTACCTGGTTTCTATCGAATCATCGAGGGTGAAAATCATGGGACGCCGCATAGATAGAGACAGGAAGCTGAAGCTGACGAATGGGAACCGCTTTCTTTCGCCGGGGGCGAAATCGCAAGGCCTTCATCAAGTCAGCTTCACATTCAAAAAACAAGATTCCGGCCAGGAAGAGGCTTTCAATGATGCACTTCAGCTTTTCCTGCGGGAGCTGGTTCGCCAGGAGCGGAATCAAAAAGGGGGACTGTGAGATTTCTAGAATTAAAGAACCGAAAATACATCGGCTTAGTGCGGTGCAGCACGCAGGGGCA